>Ga0114898_1000145_pt1 | contig 71601 bp, 107 predicted proteins | sample Malvired_Geostar_FD_83496 | JGI IMG/M metagenome (GOLD analysis project Ga0114898, IMG submission 83496) | Marine viral communities from the Global Malaspina Expedition - Malaspina viral metaG DeepMed_Geostar | ecosystem: Environmental > Aquatic > Marine > Oceanic | place: Mediterranean Sea...
GCCCTTCACCTAGGCGATAACTCATGGCAGACGAAACAGAGGAAGTATCACCATGGGAGGCTCAAGCGAAGTCTACCGAGGGTGTAAAAGAGAGCTTAACTGAGATAGAAAAGCTAGCAAAGGCCGTCCTTGAAAGGCACACCGATACCGTCGCCGAACTAGCCAGCCAAGTAGAGTTTCTAAAACAGTCAAAAGACATAGCCGCCTCTACAGTTGGTTTAATCGAGAACAACTTGGCTCTTCGCAACAAGGAAACCGAGCTGGCTAACGCCCTACTTCTGGGTTTAGAAAGGGAGTTGACCCTAAAGGGCGAGATCAACGATGAAGATCGTAAAAGATTAGAGGATTTAAGATCCGCAGTAAAAGCGATATCAGACCAAGAAAAAGCCTCAAAGAGTCTGAACGTAGCCACAGACAGACTAGTTAAGACCACCTTAGGCGTAAGCAATGCATGGGAAGACACGGTACTAGGGTCGATCACCAAAGCCGAGGGAGGTATAAAGCAATTCGGGAAGGGCCTCCGCGCAGCTCTGAATCCGGCAGATATTGCTGGCTCAACCATGATGAAAGTGCAGGAGTCGACACTCGCTCTCATGTTCGCGCAAGATAAACTGGGTGCCCAGTTTATGAAAACTACTGGCCTAGGCCGCGACTATGTATCAACGATCAATCAGGCCTATCTGGCAAATAGAAAGTTCGCAGTAAGTTTAGAGCAGAACACACAAGCCGCCACCGCTCTTGTAACACAGATGGCGCAGTTCACAATGATGACCGACACTGAGAGGCAGGAACTAACCGGCCTCACTTCTTTGATGGATCAGGCGGGAGTCAGTGCAGCTAGCACAGCAGAGGCTTTCAACTTACTAACAAAGGGGATGAAAATGAATGTCCCCCAGCTTAAAAAGACCTCCGAGGAATTATTTGGATTGGCTAAGTCACTTTCAATCCCGCCTGACATAATATTCAAAGACTTCAACGCAGCATCAGCTGAGTTGGCAAAATACGGCCCACAAATGATCGGTGTCTTTAGTGATCTAGAGAAGCAGGCAAAGAACACCGGCCTTTCCGTACAAACACTGTTGGGCCTCGCGAAGCAGTTTGACACGTTTGAAGGCGCCGGCACTGCAGTTGGCAGATTGAACGCGCTATTGGGCGGGCCATACCTGAATTCTATTGACATGCTAAATATGTCCGAGGCCGAGAGGGTTAAAACCCTCCGCGAGAGTATCAGTCTTTCTGGCAAATCATGGTCTTCGATGCATAGATTTGAAAGGCAAGCAATTGCTAGCGCCGCCGGCATCAGTGATATGACCGTGGCAGCAAAACTCTTCGGAGGGACTAATGCAGATTTCCAGGCGTATAACGCAACTCAAAAAGATATAGAAGAGCAAGCAAAACGAAATGCAGACATAACAAAGAAGTGGTCAGAACTTATGATGTCTTTTGGCGTTAGTCTGCTGCCGGTAGTCCAGGGATTGCATGGTTTTGTTGATGGGATATTGAGTATCGCTAATGCCCTTGGCCCCCTCACTCCGATTCTCCTTTATTTTTTCGGCGCTATGACGCTCATGCACAAGGCTGTCGTCGCCACCACCGCGGCTAAAAAAAGTCTCGCCACAATCCAGACCTTCCTCGCTGCTAGAACAGCTGCTGCCACCGCCACGACCGAGGTTGCGACAGCATCCACGTACTCGATGACAGCCGCCACCGAGGTTGCGACAGCATCGACAACGCGACTTAACACAAGCTTGCTTGGAACTAGGGTCGCGCTGTTTGGCGTGTTGGGCATCCTCGCCGGCGCATATATGATTTTTGGAAAAACCAGCAGGGTTGTCAAGGTTCTTGGTGCTGCTTTAATTGGACTGACGGCTGCAATGATCGCATATAAAATTGCCAAGTCCGGTATTGCTGCCCCCATCGCCGCCGGCCTCATCGCTGGTGGCCTTGCGGCGATCCCCGCTATGATGAGGAGTGTACCGAAGCGCCGCCGAGGTGTTGACGAAACAACTGATAGCCTATTCATCGCCGGCGATGGCCCGGGCACAAGGGATAATAGAGAACTTGTCGCAACCGGCAACCAAAAAAGCTCTGTTATAACCAACGAAAACACAGAAGCTCTTCTTGGCGCCGGCGGAAAGGGCGGTGCGATAGGGGCGCTGACTACTCAAGTGGCCGCATTGACAGCAGCGATGCAATCTAGCACAAACAAGCCAAGCTCATCGCCGAACACAAAAACTTATCTTCAAGTTGATCAAGGTATTTTGGCCGAATTAGTGATGGATGTTGTAGATAAGAATGTGGGAGTGACAACATAATGACAATAAAAAAAGATGAAATAACAATTACTCATATACCGACCAAGAAGTCCGTTGTACTGAAAGGTCTAGTGAAGACTTTCGAAGATAAGTTTTCTCCAAAATGGAATTCAGAGGAAGTATATGGCCGAATGGATCCGATAATGACATTCCAGTCGACTCCCAGAACAATCTCACTGACTATTGATATGGTTGGAGAAACAGAAAGCACTGCTAAAGAGAACTGGCGCTCTGCTCAAAAGCTGATTCAATTTATGTATCCCACTTACAACTCCACTGCCCCCGGCGCCGGCAGTATCTCTGCCGCTCCTCTGTTGAAAGTTAAATGGGGCCAGCAAATATACGATCCAGTTAATAGTGGACCACTGGTGTGCGCATGTACAGATCTTTCTCTGGGAAACACACACGGCATTACAGAAAAGAATATAGGATACGGTTCCGGAGGGGATATCACCCCTCAGAGATTTGATATAACTCTAGCGCTGTCGGTGCTCCATGTTGATCATAAAGTTGGTTGGACTCCTCGCCATGGCGCAAAGATGGGCTTTGGGGGCGAAGGTGCTCCCAAAGGTAACATAGTCATAACAAGAAAAGTGATATTGGGCGGTAAATAACGATGTCGCAGAGATATAATAGCAGAAGAATTATTGTCAACAATGGCGAACTTTACGAAGAGCTTCTAGAGAACCGCGGCCTCAACAAAATTAATCATTTTGAGAGCCCTCGTCTTAAATACCCCACAGAAAAACAGATTCTAAATCTAGATATGACCTCTCATATTTGGACAGTTGGAGATAAGTTTTACAAACTCGCATATGCCAATTATGGAGATCCGAAATATTGGTGGGTTATTGCGATGTTCAATCACACACCGACTGAGGCCCATGTCCAACCCGGCCAAGAAATTGTAATACCTCTCCCATTAGAGAAGATTTTGCACTATTTCGGGACCTAGCAGATGACAGATTCTACATACGCCGACAATTTACAACAAACTGTCCTTAATGCAGATCCTAGCAGCATACCAGATGGCGCCACGCTAGGAAGAAGTCTTGCGTTTAATGCCCAGTGCTTTTTGATCACCAACATACACAATATAAAAAAACATAACAGCTCTTTTATGAATCCCCAAGGCGACGGCTGGAAGACTGCATATAAGAATATTACGACACTCAGCAGCGATGACACTTATCCTCCTGCAGAACTATTCTCTGCTTTACAGCACAGGGACGAGAACGAAGGCTTTTTAAATTTAACTCCGGATCAGATGGCCCTACTGGTACCGAAAATAAGAATATATAAAGTTGACTTTGATAATACGTCCGGAGACACACAGCCAGCCCAAAAGCAAGATCCGGTTGAGATAATATTCGATGATTATATACACTCGGAAGACTTGAAGACGATTACAATGACGGCCTCCGGACGATCCCGCGGCGTAGGGATCAAAAAATTTATCTGGAAGTTGGCCGGAACTCAGCCCGCCGAAGTAGATTACAACATCGAGGCTGAACTAGAGATTTTCTTTAGTTCTGTAAAAGATATATTCTCTTTAAAGAGCGGCCAGATCGTACGACAAGCTGGGATCGATGGAAAGGGGTCCTTTTTAGATTTGATCATACATTCCCCCGGCTCTAAGAAGCATCAACCAGTTAACAAGAGTATGGGCTGTTCAGAGAGAATATATGATGGAAATGCGTTCACCATCAAGGCAGTAGTTGGTTGGGCCGTACCAAATGGAAGCTCTAGTTTGTTTACATCAACTGAGTTAGCTGCTGTGAGAGCAAATCAAACAGTAATGTACCTTCAGTTAACGAATCATAAGTTTGATTTCAAACAAGACGGCACAGCGACGTTAGTTGCGAACTATAGAGCTAGGTATGCACTGGAGGACACAAGATACAACATCCTTAAGCCAGAAAACGCCGAAGATATAGAGAGATTAAGAAAATTAAAAACACAGCAGCAAAATCTCTCCGGTGACGGCGACACAGCCGTAAACCAGACAGATACCGCGCAGGACAACCAGCAGGCAGTAGACACGGAGATTGCGAAAGTCCTTTCAACGAGATATACTAGAATCAACAAGGCACTGCTAGATAAAGTTTATGTTGCATATGCTAGGCCAATAGATCTTAATATCGTTGCAGCTCCGGGCTCCATAGCCGCCACTGCCGCGGCCGTTCAAGACGCCTTGCAGACCGGCGTCGCCGGCGGTTCAGCCATCGCCACCGGCCAAGCAGCACAGCGACTTCGGTCACAAGTAATTGGAGCTGCCGATGGCACCGGTCCAGCTGTGGACGACCTGACCACCGCGGCCACAGCTGCTCAAGATTTCGCCGGCTTCGGCCCTCAAGGCCCACAGAGCAGTTACCTAGCTGGCGCCCAGTCCGCCACCGCCGCCGCGCAAGCTGCCGCAGCCCAACGCACCGCCGTCCGCGCCTCCTCTGCCAAGTTTTATAAGACAGAACTCGACAGGGTTAAAAAAGCCATTGATGATTCGAAAGCTCCACCGGCCGACCCCGATGATGCTACCACTCCGGCCGACCCCGACACGCGTGATACAAATCCAAACAATACCGCAGTTACCATTCGTGACGGCGAAGTCATGATACCAGTTAAGTTTGTCTTTCTTGGCGAGATATTAGATATATTAATTGGCATTGCCTGCCGCAACGAAATAAAAAACGCATCTGTTGGGTTCATCCTAGGGGATATGGAGTATGTGGACCCGCAATCTTACATTAAACAATCAGAGCAATATACCAGCGGCCACCGAAAGTATGCTGAGAGGTACTTGTGTGGAATCCCAGCATCAGAGCGCGCCAAGATTTTAGAGAGAGTCAACATTGCTAACATCCCAATTGCCTTGGATAGATGGCAGGACTTTTTTATTGAAAAAGTCATTAAGCCCAAATTAGAAAACTACTTTCTTGAAAGCGCAATAAGAGATATTTTAAATGAGCTAATTAGGCCAGTTTTAGGAGAGGGTTGTGTCGATCTAGTGCCGCCTCTCGATACTAGTATAGGGTACACTGAATTTGTCGGCGACCAAAGGGGTTCAAAGCCATGGATCCCCCCGGGCTTCCGCCTGACTGTTTCGCGCTTAAAATCGATTACACCGGGCGCCGCAGGAGGTGTCAAGGCTCTCCCGCTTAGCCCCCTAGGCTTGCATACGACCTATAAATACCTGTATATGTCTTCCGTAGACCCGAGCTACATGCGCGGCGATCAGGCGAAAGATTTTAGCAGGGGCATATATCACTTTAATATCGGACAAAATGGCGGATTGGTGAAAAGGGTAACATTTGAAAGGATGGACCAGCCATACATGAGAGAGGCCCGCGTTCAACGTGTTGGTGCCCTAGGTGCAGAGCAGCTGAGAGAACTGTATAATGTTAACTTAGTGATGTATGGCCACAATTTACTTAAGCCCGGCCAATTTATATTTGTCAATCCAACTAGTGTGGGATTGGGGGGTTTTGGTACCGATTCTTTAACAAGGCTCTTGGGAATTGGAGGGTATCACCTAGTTACAGATATTAAGTCCACTCTCGGCCCAAACGGCTTCGAAACGAGAGTCAAAGCACTCCATCAAGCAATGCCATTTGATGGAGACGTAGAACCAGCCTCCTCTAGACAATCTTCCGCGACTCTTGACCAACTCTTGGGCCGCGCTCACCCCGGCATCCAGCCCGGAGACGGCAAATCATCCACTGTAGACGGTCACATCTTCGACCGTGAAACAGAAGGCCAATTCAGCTCAATCGAGAACCCAGACAATTTTACGAAGGGGTGGGATAATGATGAATAATCTCTTAAGGACATAGTTATCGTATGGCAATCAATCCCTTTTTATTAGATCAGTATTTAACTCCTGGCGGTAAGAACGACGGCAGTTCTTTAGCCAATTTTGAAAGACGCAAGTTTTACAAAGAGTTTCCCTATTTTGGCGATCTACCAAACCCCATGGATTCGTGGTATGACAAACTCTATTATGGGCGTGTCGACCGTACGCAAAATGGTATCGTTATATCAGACCAAGCCATGGCCGACCGCTTAGTACAAATAAAATCCACCAAGAACGTTTTCGTTTTAGACTTTGTTGCCGATGCTTTTGCGGACTTTCATCAGCATATGCGCGCAGCATCAACTTCCGGCTATATCAATAATGCCGGCACAAGGTTTAATATTCTAGAGCCAGTCCGAGGGTGGAAAAACTATCAAACAGAGTTTTCCGACTCAAGACAGCATTTACGTTCAGCCGTACAGAGTTATTTCAGAAGAGAGAAAAGAGCGGATAGGGCAGTCACAGGTTTCAAGGCGTTTTTAAACGAATTTATTAACTTCTTAGAACTCAGGCCCCTCATAGATCCAGTTACATTAAGTGGGTTTGTGGTTTCGAACTCCTCGCACCCCATGATGTCTGGATTATCTATAGAGTTGACTTCCGATGATCACGGTGACGACACACCAAAAGTTACAAAGTACATGTTAGACCCCAATTTCGACTATTATGTTCGCGCTGCTAGGAAATACGGCTTTTACGTACATCGCAATGCTCCATGGAAGTTGACAGCAGACGTATTTTCAGATAAAATGCTCTCATACCTAGATGTGTATGGGGCGAACGAGAGTAATTTCTTCTCTCATTACTATGATAGGTCATACACTAAAGATATACAACATATGAAAGAAGATTTAGTCTCAATTTACAATAGCTATGTCACTGCCTTCCCGCTGATAAGGACAGAGAAGCCTCCATTCGGCCCGGGCAATGCCAGAGTATGCCAGAATACAACAATCGAGAACAAACTTAGAGAATCCATAACAATGAGCGCTGTGGATAGTATAGTCGGCGACGGCTATTGGCTCGATTTCTATTTTAGATTGCGGCTCCGAGAGAAAAACTTAGATTTTAACAATATTAACACAGAGATCACAAATGCTCTGCAGATTAACAAAGTACAGGGCTTGGAAATAGCAACAAAGTACGTTAACGATCAAGTTAAGCCCTATTTGTATTAAAAGCTTGACATTCGTGCCGGCACGGTTTATTATAAGGGTGAATCGAAAGGTCACGTGTGTTTTTTCAGCTTCTAGACTATAAAGAGCAATGCTTCGGGGTGTACTCCGATGGGGTTATTTCACTAGACGCCATGCCGGAAGGTAAATCCGTTACTTGGGATTACTCGCCGGAACTAGCTGGCCAAGATATACAATATATGAAGCTATATTGCGGAAAGTCTCTGACTGAGATGTGTCCGGAGAAGATTAGAAACCAGTGGGACTCCGCAGTTCGCAAAATGAGGGCATTCGTCTCCTCTTTCTATGAGGCAAAGATTAATTTAGACGAAACTTGCTTTTATGACTTAATGCCAGAGCAGTTTTTACTTGAGTACTTTGATTTGAAAAATCAGATTACAGAACACGTTTACAGAACATACGATAAGCCAAAAAACTATGATTTTCTGTCCTCCTTGCAGGGAGTACTTGCGAGTGTCAAGAAACAAAAAGTTAAAATCAACGGAAAAGCTTTGCGTCCACACCTGGGGACCCTACGAGCCCGGAATTTTATAAAAACACTCTCTAAGACAGAACCATGTTGCAAATACAATTTGTTTGGTACTGTCACTGGTCGCCTTTCGACGTTTCCTGGCAGCTTTCCGATATTGACCATGAATAAGGAATATCGAGCAGTTTTAGAGCCAACAAATGGATGTTATCTGGAGCTTGATTACAACGCTGCAGAATTGAGGACGTTTTTGTCCTTAGCTGGCCATGATCAACCAGACAACGATATTCACGAATGGAACGTCCAGCAGCTGTATGATAATAAGGTCAGCCGTGAGGACGCAAAGCAGAAGATTTTTTCTTGGCTTTATTCGAATCACCTTGACATTAAAGCCGAGAAGGTTTATAATAAAACATCTGTAAAGGATAAGTATTGGAATGGAGAAGAGATAACAACGGTATTCGGTAGAACAATAGAGACTGACGAGCATCGCGCGCTTAACTATATTATTCAAAGTACGACTAGTGATTTAGTATTACGGCAAATGATTAAGCTTCATGAGTTCTTGCAAGATAAGAAGAGTTTTATCGCGTTTTGTATTCACGACTCGGTTGTTATTGATTTGGATTCTGATGAAAAAGAGCATATTGAAGAATTGATCGATATATTTTCAGATACCCGACTTGGCAACTTCAAAGCGAAGGCCAGCGTTGGATTGAATTTTGGAGACATGAGGGAACTTAACGTATGAAGAAAAAATTATACAGCAAACTAGTGAGAGACCGAATACCAGAGATTATTGAAGAAGATGGTAAGATGGTAGGGTTTCACGTTGCTACTGAGGAAGAGTATCAACAAGCTCTGCTCGACAAGTTGGTTGAAGAGGTACAAGAGTTTATTGCAGATCCCTGTCTTTCTGAAATGGCAGATGTGTGTGAAGTTCTGGAGTTTATAAAGAAAGAATTCAAACTTCACAGTGCCGGCGCCGAACAGATTGCAAAACGAGTCTCCAGGGGATCATTCAAGAACGGATATATTTTGGATTGGGTTGAGGAATAATGAATATTGTTGGCCTAGGCGCTGCTGGGTGTAATATTGCGGACACGTTCGCAAAATATCCGCAGTACACCAGCTACAAAATTGATGTTGGCCTCAAGGGTTACAAAAAGAATGGCATTTACGCCATACCCAGGAAGGCAACTCATGAAGAATATGAAGAAAATTGTCCAAATTTTAAAAATTTCTTCAAAAACATCACAGGTAGGGTTATTTTGGCCACCTGCGGCGCCGGTACGGTCACTGGATGCGTCCTAAGGCTCTTGGAGCAACTTCCTGACGTTCCGGTCTCTATCCTGTACGTCAAGCCGGACATTAGCCTTCTAGGCGAAATAAAAGCCACTCAAGAGAAGATTGTGTATAATATTTTGCAAGAATACGCAAGATCCGGACTAGTTGACAGAATGTACGTTATTTCCAACTTGGAAGTCGAAAAGGTTCTGGTTGATATACCGATTAGTGGATATTACGATACGCTGAATGAAGCAATCGTATCAACTTTTCATATGTTGAACGTTTTTTCGAATTCAGAACCCGTTGTCGGAGCATTCACGGAACCGGTTGATTCTGCTAGGGTTTCTACTATTGGAATTGTTGATTTAGAAAAAGAAGAAGAAAAGTTGTTTTTTGACTTGACAACACCCCGTGATCGGGTGTATTATTATGGTATAAACAGTGAGTCATTAAAAACAGACGGTAAGCTCTTTAAGAAGATAACGAATTTTGTTAAGAGCAGGAATGAAGAGAATGTGAAAGTCTCGTACGGTGTGTTTGAGACGAACTATGAACAAAACTTAGCTTATTGTGTAAATCACAGTTCGCTAATACAAACTTAGATGTTCGGGATATTGGCCGAACATACTCTAACCCAATGAAAGGAAATCAAAATGGGTATTAATGTAGAAAAGATGCGAGCACGACTCGCGCAACTTAAGGGTGAAGGTGGTGGAAAGGATACGTTCTGGCGTCCACAAGATGGTGAACAGACGATTCGTATTATTCCTACCGCAGATGGAGATCCCTTTAAGGATTATTGGTTCCACTACAATGTGGGCAAGAACGCAGGGTTTTTATGCCCTAAGCGAAATTACGGAGAAAGCTGCGCCGTTTGCGAATTCGCCTCTCGTCTTTGGACTGAGGGCGTTAACAACAACGACGAAGACAGCAAGAAGATGGCCAAGAGCCTCTTTACGCGCCAGCGCTTCTTCTCTCCCGTCATGGTACGAGGAGAAGAGAGCCGCGGCGTCCGAGTTTGGGGATATGGTAAGATGGCCTATGAGAATCTGCTATCTTTGGTCCTCAACCCAGAATACGGTGATATCACCGATGCTGAAACAGGCACTGACCTAGTTTTGGGCTATGGGAAGCCCCCAGGCGCTTCCTTCCCCCAGACGAAGCTCACGCCTCGCCGACGTTCCTCCACTCTATGTGAGGACATGACTCCGGAGAGTTGCAAGGAAATCCTTGATTCGATTCCGGACATGACTGACCTTTTCGAGCGTAAGTCATCGACTGAAGTTGAGAGTCTTTTGGACACTTATCTTTCCGATGATGAATCGGCCGAAACTCGCTCCAGCGAGACTACGAAGTACGCCTCTACGTCTACGAGTGAGGCTCCCTCCTCAGTGGATGCTGCATTCGCAGAACTTGGCATCGGGTAAAATATCCCTCCGCAGGGGGGCCCGGGGTTACAGGGGTCCCACATTATCACAAGCAAGATAAGGAATTTTTAGATGAATAACATTACAGACACTTTGAGAGAACTAAGCGTCGCTGATGATGCACTTATCACCCTTAGCTATACCGAGGGTGCCGATGTTTGGCATATTGACGACAACCACGTGGAAGAGACAATTGGTTACACCAAGACTGTTTCTCTCCTTGCTGGGCTCCTTGCCTCTGACGTAACCGTTTCGCGCGCTTACGGCACTCCTGACGATATTCTTGAAGACATGCGGGACGAGGGACTTCTCGATAACTATGACAACGAAGGTTCTTTCAAGGACTACTTGACTGGGCAGCTCACCGATACGATCTATGAAGGCGAGTATCCTTTGGATTACTCAACTCAGCATTACGACCACAAACGCGGCTGGTGCAACATCTCGACCAGGGTCAAAATTAAGGCAGCCGATCTTTACCGAATCGATGAAAACGAGTCTTCACCTAACTCGGCCGATGCGGTTGTCGAAGGTTTTACTGTTGAGGTGCAGACACCGGCCGGTACGCTGACGCTTAGCTAGTGAAAATTCTAGACTTACATGGAGAATATCACCGCTCTGTACAGGGCATTGTAGAGGAGTTTGTGTTTTCGAACGAGACCCCGCTGAAGATCATAACGGGAAAATCTCAAAGAATGAGAGAACTTGTCACTCAGGTGACGAACAGGAGTGGCCTTTACTGCCATTTCGAAAATCTTACAAATAGCGGTTGTTTGATTATAACAAAATATAAAATATAGGGAGAATAAAATGGCTCGACGCAAATCAACGATAGGAAAACTTCAAATTTCAGAAATGAGAAGCCTTATCAACAAGAAAGCTGGCATGAATGTCGCTTTCGATCTTAAGAATGAAAACCCAACCGAAGTGAAAGCCTGGATTCCAACTGGATCTCGTTGGCTAGACTCGATTATTTGCCGCGGCCAACTAGCCGGCATCCCGGTTGGAAAAATCACGGAAATCGCCGGCCTAGAGTCGACAGGGAAATCGTTCATGGCGGCACAAGTCGCCGCGAATGCTCAGAAGATGGGAATTGATGTTATCTACTTTGATTCTGAATCTGCTATCGATCCGACTTTCTTGGAGCGCGCTGGCTGCGATTTAGAAACGCTCTTGTATGTGCAGGCAGCTTCGGTGGAATTTGTACTAGAGACAATCGAAGAGCTTTTGGGTTCAAACGCCAACAGAATGCTGTTTATTTGGGATTCTCTGGCACTCACCCCTTCTATCTCAGATATCGAGGGCGATTTTAACCCCAACTCCTCTATGGCAGTCAAGCCTCGCATTCTCTCTAAGGGTATGGCAAAACTAACAGTGCCCATTGCTAATAGTCAGTCGACGTTCTTGGTTTTAAACCAGCTAAAGACGAACATCCCGTCTGGGCCAAATGCGCACATTGTTGCTATGACCACTCCATACATTACACCCGGAGGAAAGGCCATGCACTATGCTTATTCACTTCGCGTGTGGCTCACTGGACGAAAGGCCAAAGCTTCCTTTATCATGGATGACAAAGGGTTCAGAATCGGATCAGAGGTAAAAGCAAAACTTGAGAAATCTCGATTTGGCACTCAGGGTCGCAATTGCGCATTCAAGATTCTTTGGGGAGAGGGTATCGGCGTGCAGGATGAAGAAAGTTGGCTGGAGGCCATCAAAGGTTCCGAGAACCTTCTTCAGCGCGGCGCATGGTATGCACTTCAATACGAAAATGGAGATCAGGAGAAGTTCATGAGTTCTCAGTGGGTCGAGAAGTTGGCTAATGAAAAGTTTAAGCAGCGTGTCTTTGAAATTATGGACGAAGAGATCGTTATGAAGTTTGATAAACGTCAGGGAACTGCCAGCGAATTTTATGATACTGAAGAAGAATCATCAGAACAACAAAAATAAAATAACTCTTGACTCTGGAGGCACTGTGGGATATACTATTCTCACAGTGCCTTTTAGCAGATAGGAATTATAGTGAAAAATAAGCGCTATATCGGACTAGCCAAGCGAGTCGCAGAAGAGTCAGATTATGGAAAGTTTCGTCACGGAGCAGTCTTGGTTAAGGGTAGCTCCATTCGTAACGTTTCCTGCAACAAGCAACGACACTGCAGCTTTGGTACACGTTTCCGCGCACCAGACTGTGGAGATGCGACTCTGCATGCAGAATTAGGCGCCATTTTGGGAGTCGACAGGGGAGTAACCCGCGGCTCAACAGTTTACGTAGCAAGAATTAACAAAGAGGGAGAAGCTAAGATTAGCAAACCGTGCCCTATGTGTCAAAACGCGATGAAGCATGTTGGCGTCCGCCGCGTTGTGTACACAGATAAAGACGGAGATATTGTGAGTATGAGACTATGAATATATTTGTTGTTGACGAAGACCCGGTAGTTGCTGCACAGCAATTGTGTGACAAGCATGTGGTAAAGATGATTCTTGAGACTGCACAGATGTTGTGTACGGTAGCAGCCAATCACGGCCACAAAACACCTTATCGTAAGACACACGCAAAGCATCCCTGCACTTTATGGGCCGGCACTTCTGCTGGAAATTGGACGTGGCTTCTCCGCCACGGCTTAGCTATGTGTGCTGAATATACGCGCCGCTATGGCCGCGTACACAAAAGTGAGGAGGTCATCATGTGGTGTAGCAGACTTACGATGAAATTCCTGGGAGCCAATCTGACGCCGTTCGCCCAAGCAATGCCTCCCCAGTATCACAATGACTGTGCAGTCACTGCATACCGTGCCTATTACCACGGAGAAAAAGCAAAGTTTGCTACATGGAAAACAGAGGAGCCAAAATGGTGGAGAGTAAGATGAAAAGAGTGATGATTGTCGATAGCCTAAATCAGTTTATTAGGTCCTACATTGTTGATCCAAGTTTATCGACAAACGGTCAACCAATAGGCGGAACAAAGGGCTTTTTAAAGATTTTACAGAAACTCTGCAGGGATATTAACCCAGATGCTGTTGTTATCTGTTGGGACGGCAGAGGTGGCTCTAGGAAGCGCCGAAGTCTAGTTAAGGAATATAAGTCCGGACGCAAGGCCATTCGTCTAAATCGCGAAACCGACATGACCGAAGACGAAGAACTTCAAAATAAGATTTGGCAGCAAAGCCGGCTGATTGAGTACTTGAATGAACTCCCGGTGATTCAGTTTATGTTCGATGAGGTTGAGGCCGATGATGTAATCGGATATGTCAGTAAGATGCCGCAATTCGACGGATGGCAAAAGGTAATCGTTTCCAGCGACAAAGACTTCATTCAGTTATGTGATGGTGAAACTGTGCTTTTTAGGCCGGTACAGAAGGAAGTCCTGAATAAGAACAATATCATTGAGAAGTTTGGAATTCACCCAAACAATTTTGCTTTGGCCCGGGCCCTTGTCGGAGACAAATCCGATAATTTAGAAGGTGTACGCGGCGTCGGCCTTCCTACGGTAAAGAAAAGATTTCCCTTTCTTTCTGAAGAAAAATCATATACAATACAAGAGTTGATAGAATTTTGTGATAATGTTGACTCAAAGCTTAAGACTTACAAATCAATTTTAGAAAATGAAGATTTGGTGGCATTGAATTATAAGCTTATGCAACTGTATTCTCCAATCTTGTCAGTTCAGTCAAAAAGCAAGGTCGACTTCACTATCGATAATTTTGAATTTGAGTTCAACAAGACAGAGATGATCAAAATGATGCATGAAGATGGTTTTGGGTCGTACAATTGGGACGAGTTGTTCGCTAAAATGAAGAAAATATCGATTGATGGGCTAAGAGGGGAATAAATGGATTTTAACGAAAAATCAGATTTTTCAAAGTATGGCAAAAGCTTTCAAGAGCAGCTGTGTATGCTTGTCCTTGATGATCGACCTTTCGCCGATCAGGTTGAAGAAGTTCTAGACATTAATTTTCTAGAACTTCGTTATCTACGTGTATTCGTAGAGAAGGTTTTTTCGTATCGTAAGAAGTATGACGTACATCCTTCCCGTAGGATTATGACAACTATTCTGCGCACAGATCTGGAAGAAGAGAACGAACTAACCCAGCAACAGACTCGTGAATTCTTCGCGCGCGGCCACACTTTTAGTACTGAGGATGCTGGGTACATCAAGGAGACTTCTTTAGATTTCTGCAAAAAGCAGTGTCTGAAATCCGCTATGGTGAAGTCTATCGGACTCCTCCAGAAATCATCTTTCGATGAGATTTCGAAAGTCATTAATGATTCACTAAAGTTGGGCGCGAGCCCGGACACCGGCCATGATTGGAAAAGGGACTTTGAAGCCAGATACAAGCCCAAATTCAGAAACCCAGTAACGACCGGCTGGGACTTATTGGATGATCTTTGCCACGGCGGCTTGGGTCAAAAAGAGCTTGGAGTGGTTATTGCGCCTACCGGTGCCGGAAAATCCATGGCCCTTGTACATTTAGGAACAAAAGCCTTAAGAGCTGGCAAAACTGTGGTACACTATACTCTGGAGCTGCAGGACACGGTGATCGGAACGAGATACGATAGCTGCCTCACCGGGGTACCGCTATCAAACCTTCTCTCCTTCAAAGAGAAAATATATGAAGAGGTTAAAGACATTCCCGGCTCCTTGATTATTAAGGAATATCCAACGAAATCTGCTAGCACGCAAACGTTGCGAGGGCATCTTGAAAAGTTAAGATTGCGCAACGTTGAGGTTGATATGATCATTGTTGATTATGCCGATCTTCTTCGCCCCGTTTCAGCGCAGAAAGAGCGCAGAAATGAGCTTGAATCTATCTACGAGGAACTTCGTGGATTGGCTCAGGAGTTCGTGTGTCCAATTTGGACCGCTAGCCAAACAAACCGCTCAGGCCTCAATGCGGAAGTGATTACTATGGAATCGATTTCCGAGGCATTCAATAAGTGCTTCGTCGCAGATTTCATTTTTTCTATCTCTAGGACGGTCGAAGATAAGCAGGCAAATACCGGCAGAATCTTTATCGCAAAGAATAGAAATGGTCCAGATGGGCTGGTCTTCCCCCTCTTCATGGATACGTCGAGTGTGGCGATCAAAGTTCTTGAGCCAACAGCTGAGATGCTGACAGAACCAGTCCAAAGAACGGACAAGGAACAAAGAGAACTTTTGGCTCAAAAGTATAAAAAATTAGTAAAGGGTAAAAAAAGTGAAGTACACACATAATGAAGCTTATGAAGCAACTTTAAAGTATTTTAGTGGCGATGAATTAGCAGCTAACGTTTTTATTACAAAATACTGCTTGAGAAACAAGGACGGTGAGTTTTTAGAAAAAACACCAGATGATATGCATGAGAGAATGGCCTCTGAGTTCGCGCGGATTGAGGAAAAATTTCATAAGGATGGCTCTTCTTCCTCGATGTCAAAAAAGAAGATTCTCTCTTACTTAAAAAACTTTAAATATATTGTCCCTCAAGGATCGCCTATGATGGGAATAGGAAACAATCATGTTAATGTATCTCTTTCTAACTGTGTCGTTATCGAGCCTCCTGCAGACAGTGTTTCGTCCATTATGGACGCTGGTAAGCATCTTGCTAACTTGTTCAAGCGTCGCTGTGGCGTTGGTATTGATCTTTCTCATTTGCGTCCCGAGGGTGCTCCCGTTAACAACTCTGCTCGCACTACTACTGGGGCTTGGAGTTTTGCTGATTTCTATTCATATGTTTGCCGTATGATCGGCCAAAATGGCCGACGCGGAGCATTGATGATCACAATGGATATCCGTCATCCCGATATCGAGAGTTTTATCACCATGAAAAGGGATTTGACGAAAGTCACCGGCGCGAATGTCTCTGTTAAAATAAGTGATGACTTCATGAGGGCCGTAGAGAACAAAGAAACATTTACACTGCAGTTCCCAATCGACAGTGAAGAACCAACGGCAACAAAGGAGGTTCTAGCGGAAGATGTATGGAATATGATCATCGAGTCTGCAACAGCCACTGCGGAACCCGGGATCTTGATGTGGGACAATATTGTAAACAATTTACCGGCGCACTCTTATTCCGAGAGTGGCTTTAAAACAGTTTGCACCAATCCGTGCGGGGAAATACCCCTCTCTGCTTATGATAGTTGTCGGCTGATATCTATCAACTTAAAGAATATGGTAAAGAATCCGTTTAGTGACAAATCAAAGTTCGATTTTAAGAAGTTGAGGGAGGTAGTCACCGTTGGCATGCGCCTCTCTGACGATCTGGTGGAATTGGAGCTTGAGAAACTAGAGAGTATCCACCAGTGCACCGACACAGAGGATGAAAAGGAGATGTGGTCTAAGCTGCTTAAAGCCGCCCGCGACGGCCGCCGAACTGGTATGGGAACCCATGGCTTAGCTGACGCCATTGCTCGTCTGGGCCTGAAATACGATTCCGCTGCAGCAATTGCCGTTATCGAGAAGATCTACGAAACACTACGCAACTCAGCGTACTCGGAAAGTATATCTCTGGCCCGTGATCGCGGCTCCTTCCCGGTGTTCGACTGGGAGCTAGAAAAAGAAAATAGATTTATCAGTCGACTACCAGAAGAGCTGCAAAACTCTTTATCGACCCATGGGCGTCGAAACATATCAATTTTGACAAACGCCCCAACCGGCTCTGTGTCTATATTATCCCAGACTAGTTCTGGGCTAGAACCCGTCTTCCGTAATTGGTATATTCGTCGTCGTAAACTTTCTCACGATGAGCAGGACGTTGTGCCAGATTTCGTAGATGAGATGGACGATAAGTGGGCTGAATACAGAATATTCCATCATAACGTGCAGGAGTATCTAGAGCTTTTCGGAACAGATAAGATACCAGAGTTCTTTGTAGAATCAGACCAGATTGATGGTATGCAGAGGATCGCAATTCAAGAAGCAATTCAGAAGAGTATCGACCATAGTATTAGTTCTACAATCAACCTTCCAAAAGAAACAAATCCAGAAACTGTAGGAGCGTTGTATTTAGAGGGTTGGCGCCGCGGCCTCAAAGGAATAACTGTATATGTAGAAGGATCCCGCACCGGAGTGCTGATATCAAACTCGGAAAATAAGAAAGAGGAGTTCCCACAGCATACAGCGCCAAAACGACCTTTTGAGCTTCCGTGTGATATTCACCATACTACGATTCAGGGAGAAAAGTGGGTTATAATGGTAGGCTTGATGGACGGGAGACCGTATGAGGTTATGGGAGGTCTCTCTAATCTTATCGAAATTCCAAGATCCAAAGCAGAGGGGGTTTTGATGAAACACCCCAGGAAAACCATGAATTCCGTATATGATTTGCAGATCGGCACTAATGGAGAGACTGTAATTATTAAAGACTTAGTGAAAGCATTTGATAACCCTAATCACTCGGCATTTACCAGAGTAATTTCTCTCGGCTTGCGTCATGGTGCCAATATTCAATATGTGGTTGAGCAGCTGCAGAAGGATCGAGACAGTGACATGTTTAGTTTTGCTAGGTGTGTTGCAAGGGTCCTAAAAAGTTATATCCCAGATGGCCAAGCCGCCACCGAAAAAACTTGTCCCGAGTGTAGTACAGAGGGGTTAGTATACGTGGAAGGTTGCGTGACTTGTAGGAACTGCGGATTCTCTAAGTGCGGATAATAGAAACAAACCACTTGACTTCTTTGCCCTTACGAGTTATACTGTAGGGGCATTTTAGTTTGAGGAGAAAAAAATGAACTTTGCACCAGTGAATAAGAACCTGTTACTTAAGGTTGAAGAAGAAGAGGAAACACTTGAAGCGCCAATTGGTGGCATTTTATTGCCAACTGATTATAGGCCGGCCCACAAGCCATATACTTTTGCAACTTTAGTTGCATGCGCAGATGATTCTTCTTTTGCGATGGACGTTGGAAAGACTTTTGTTGTAGAGTCTCAAATGATCCGCGAGATTGAATACGATGGAGAGTTATTTCATACAATAACTGAAAGTCATGTCATCGGGTTCCTTCGGGAGTAATGAGATCGCACACATACAAGCTTGAAGAACTAGTTATAGGCTATGGCCTAAATGCAATCTTGTATGCGTATCTAAACAATTCAACAATCTTAATTAATGGCTCTCAGAAGCCGTTCAGATTCGATCTATGGGAGGGCAAGCAGAAGGCAGATATTTGGTCTGAAAAACTGTTTGCTCTCTCTTTGATTGGAAAATGCCCACTAGCCGATAAGGTCGATTCCATAAGAGTCGAAGATGGCCAAGTTAGCGTCATGACGAAAAATCTACGTCAAATAAAGATCGGATTTGAGAAACTTAGAATATTTGATGGGGATTCTGTTGAGGGTCTAGATTTCACCGAGAAGATAGAACAATACAGGGTTTTTGATTGGTTTAATGTACGTTCTGGCATGCGCCACGAGTTCGACAAAATAGAGACTATATCAAATTTTGTTAAATGCATACATTTCTACCCATCAGATCGGCTGGATGGCAATCACCTAGACAAGAAAGATCTTGTTACTGAATCCTTTATCGATATATCAAATATTGACGATTTTGACGTTTCATCCACGGTCGCTCGCCTTAAAACGCTAGCGACAATGAAAGAGAATGGCATAAAAGGCACCAGAAACGGCAGGTCCATGGAAGATCCAACCAAGTACAAACATTACGCTCTCAAAATAGAGTATGATCGACGCGAGAAATATAAGAATAAAAGATTATTTGTGACAGGAGACTTGCCAAAGGGAGTTAAATTTGATATAACTAATGAGAGCGTTTTGTTGTCCCAGTTAGCCGACAAGACACATACTTCAAAAGTTGAGAGGCAACTAATACTTGGAAAGTAATACAGAAAATCTTAATACTTTTCATTTGTCAGGAATTATCCCTGTCAGTGGAATAGCCACCGACTTCGGCTTCGAATGGTCAGATTGTCTGATGCCAATTGGAGCCAACTACACGGCCGTCGAACGCGCCGTGGTTGAGTGTGCCTACGCCGGCTGTGAAAACATATGGATCGTCGCTGACGACGACGTTAGCCCTCTTCTGCGACACAGACTAGGAGACTACTTGCAGGATCCGCATTCCATGAAGAAAGCGGCCTTCACTAAGTTTCCAGCTTCTAACTGGAGATCTATACCGATATATTACGTTCCAATTAACCCCAAAGACCGCGGCAAGATTGACTGCTATGGGTGGAGCATTCTGTATGGGGCTATGACCGCATATCACATTTGCCGCAGGTTTAGCCGGTGGACAATCCCAGACCGGTATTACGTCGCCTTCCCTCTTTCAGTGTATAGTCCGTGGATTCCGGAAAAACACCGAACTGCGATATCGAGCAAAAAGCCCTTCTACCTATCAAAAGGTGGAAAAACCATCAAAGATGGAGAGATGCTTGGTTTTACATTTAATGGTGAAGATTTTAAGAGATTCCGAAAAGTTTTACGCGATAATTCTCGTGCCTATACCGCAAACAACCTAGTTGACGGGAAATATCCACAAGAAAAGCTGCCGCCTGAAAAAACATACATTTCTCGCAACTTTACCCTTGACAGGGTTTTTGAATCAGCTATAATTAAGGAGTCTGAAGTTGTAGAGCTTCCATGGCAATACGATATAGTAGATTGGGAAGGTTATTGTAAGTTCTTAGGATCTCCCGAAAGAGCGAAAATAAAACGACCGTCTAAGAAGACTTTAAGCTTTCATAAATTGAACAAAATAGGAGAAGATGAATGAGCGAAGAAAACAACAGGGTAAAGTCAAAGATTCCATTCGTTGGCCTGCATGCACACAGTGTGGCGGGGTCAATATTTGATGCAATTGGTTTCCCGCCCGAACACATGGATTTTGCATATCAGAATGGCTCAGAGGCCCTAGCACTGACAGACCACGGCAATATGAACGGTTTCAGTCATCAGATTCTCCACGCCAAAAAGATGAAAGCGGAAGGGCGCGACTTTAAGCCAATCTTTGGATGTGAAGCCTATTTTCTGCCGAGTGTGGCCGAGTGGCAAGAGGACTATGATCGCATTCGCGAAGAAACGAAAAAGAAGAGCCAGCTAAATAGCGAACTCAGCGGCGCCACCGTTGAATCGGAAGGCGAAAGCAAAAAGGCAATAAAGAACATTCTAAACCGACGGCGCCACCTAGTTTTGTTGGCAATGAACCAGACCGGCCTAAATAATCTCTTTAAGCTTATTTCAGAGAGTTACCGTTCCGAAAATTTCTATCGATATCCGCGAATCGACTATTCTCTTTTAGAGAAGTACAGCGAGGGGGTCATCGCCTCTTCTGCCTGTTTGGGTGGAGTTTACGCTGGAAACTATTGGGAGAATCGAGACGACGGAGAAGAGGCTGTCCTAGAGGCAATGAGGGAAACTACTCGCCGAATGGTTGACATCTTCGGGGACAGGTGGTTTGCCGAATTACAATGGAACTCAGTTCCGGAGCAACATGATCTGAACAAGTACATTATTAAGATGCATGAGGAGTTCGGAGTCGAACTGATTTCGACTGCAGACAGTCATTATCCCGATCCGGATGCCTGGAAGGATCGTGAGCTTTATAAGCGCCTAGGTTGGTTGGGCCGCGGCACCCCTGACTGGATGGAGGATACTAGCCTGCCCCCGGGGGTCGAGGAGATCGGGTATGAATTATATCCGAAGAACGGCGATCAAATGTGGGCATCCTTCAAACAGTATGCAGCTGCAGCCAACGAGACATACGACGAGGATATGGTTCTTAAGTCTATCACAAACACTCACGACATCGCAATGAATCGCATTGAGGATTTCGAACCGGACACAACAGTTCGACTACCAGATTTCGTTGTACCAGAAGGAGCTACCGCTACTCAGGCACTTACTCGCTTGGCAATCAATGGCCTCAGGGACTTGGGACTACAGGAAAAAGAAAACTACCTACGCCGACTAAAGATGGAGCTAGGTGTCATCGATGATCGCGGCTTCAGTAAATACTTCTTGACGATGAAGGCCATCGCCGACCGCGCAAACACAATTCAATTGACCGGCCCGGGCCGCGGATCCGCAGCAGGTTCCTTGGTCGCATATGCGCTGGGAATAACACAGGTTGATCCTATCCGGTGGAATTTGCTGTTCGAAAGATTCTTGCGCAAAGACGCAACTGACTATCCGGATATTGATTACGATGTCGCCGATCCAATGAAGTTAAAAGAGATTTTAATTGAAGAGTGGGGTGAAAACACCGTAGTACCGATTTCGAATTGGAACACGCTGCAGCTGCGCAGTTTAATTAAGGATATTTCAAAGTTTTACGGAGTTCCGTTTACAGAGGTCAATCCCGTAACTAGTAGAATGATCAGAGAGGCCACCCCGGCCGCTAAGAAGAAGCATAATATTAAGAGTGGAGTCTACAATCCAACATGGCAAGAGGTCATGGAATTTAGCTCATCGCTTAAGAGCTTCCTGGCGAAATACCCACACATCAAGACCCACGTTGAAATGTTGGTTGGACAGGTTCGCTCCTGTAGCCGCCACGCCGGCGGAGTTGTTATTGCGGAAAACCTAGACGAATGTATGCCGCTAATTAACTCCGGAGGTGTGAGACAGACTCCGTGGTCTGAGGGCCAGAATGTCCGCCACTTGGAGCCGCTAGGTTTTATCAAATTTGATATTTTAGGACTGGCATCTCTTCGTATGATCCAGGGTGCGATTAAACATGTTCTCAAGCGCCATGAGGGGGTAGAAAATCCAACATTTGAAGACGTTAAGAAGTTTTACGAAACTAGGCTCCATCCGGACGCTATCGACTTCGAAGACAAAAAGGTTTACCATAACGTCTTCCACAAAGGCAATTGGGCCGGAATCTTCCAGTTTACTGAGGGGGGCTCTCAGAGGTTCTGTAAGAACGCAAAGCCAACTAATCTGATTGACTTGGCTTCAATTACTTCAATCTATCGCCCGGGCCCATTGGGCGCGAAGGTGGACAAGGCCTTTGTTGAGGCAAAGAAAAACCCGGAGGATGTACACTACATCAACGACACCGTACGCGAGATTACAGAGGAGTCATACGGCTTTTTGATCTTTCAGGAACAGATCGCAATGTTGGCCCACAAGCTAGGCAAGAATCTGTCTCTAGATGAGGGGAACCTTTTGCGGAAGGTGCTAACAAAGAAGGGTACCGGGAAAGACAGCGTAAAGCAGAACATCTATAAGAAGTTTATGGCCGGCTGCAGCGAAAAGGCAATGAGGACGACAACTGCTCAAAAGCTTTGGGATACGTTTGAATACTTCTCAGGATATGGTTTTAACAAATCACATGCGGTTTCTTATTCGATCTTGTCATTCCAGTGTGCTTGGCTGTTGACATACTACCCTGCTGAGTGGATGGCTGCATTCTTGGACAAAGAGCCAGAATCTCGCAAGGAACGCGCCATCAATATCGCCAAGAACTATGGCTTTAATATTCAGGAGGTTGATATTGGACATTCCGGCCGCGTTTGGGAAATTTCGGATGATGGAAACACCCTGATTCAGCCCTTGAGTTCGATTAAGGGACTAGGCGAGACTGCGATTGAACAGATTGTTAATAATCGACCGTTTAATGATGTTGAAGAATTCTTGTTTAATGAGAATATTGTTTATAGTAAACTTAACAAGAAAGCTCTGAGTGTCTTGGTCAGATCGGGTGCGCTGTCCTCACTGAAGGATGAAAGGTTCACTGGTAATAAGCATTTCTGGTCTGCAATTGCGCTAGAGAGACCAAAGAACAAAAAGAAGCTGCGAGAGAACATAGACATGTATGCTCCGGAGGGAGAGTTCACAGAAGAGGAGACGATCCAGAATATTGTTTCCTTGACAGGAGTTTTCCCAATGAACCGGGTTATGGAATCTGGAATTCGCGAGAGGCTAGCCGAATTGTACGTCCCGCCAATCTCCCAGTTCGATCCGGATCTTCAGCTAGCTTGGTTCATTCCTCGCGAAATAATTCCAAAGAAAACAAAGAATGGTAAAGATTATTGGATTCTCCGCGTTATTGACGACAAGGCGGCGGTTACAAGTATTAAATGTTGGGGTGTTCGTCCCGAGAAGGATGTGGTACACTTAAATCGGCCATACATGAGCCGACTAGATTACGATCCGGACTGGGGATTCTCAACAAGATCAATTCGTCATAATTTTAGACTACTAGGATAGAAAGGAAAAGTAAAATGGCTAGAAGAATAAAGACAACGACAGGAAGAAGTGATAAGGCAAATAAGAAGAAAAGCGCGCAGGGTTGCGGCAAGTTCACTAAGTGGCGACGCCCCGGCCCCAACGGCGGAAACAAGAAATACCGCAAGAAGTATAGGGGACAAGGACGATGATCGCTGACATAATTGTCGACCTACAATATGGTGATTGCGGGAAGGGCAAGGTAACTCACCACCTTCTACGTACTTTGAAATATACTCACTGTATTCGCTATAACGGCGGGTGCAATGCTGGCCACACTATCTTCCATGAAGGCAAGAAGTTTGTGACACATCAAAAAACTATGGTTTATGCTGTGTTGTAATACTATATATTATAGGAGGTATTGAAAGATGAACTATAAAATCTGCAAAACCTGTAATATTGAGAAACCTGCCAAGGACTACTATAAACAACAGGGCGGAATGTTGGGTGTCAAAGCCCACTGTAAAGAATGTTATACTCGCATCCGCGCTCGGAACAAGTCTGAGGCTACGCGAGAAAGAAATAGGATTCGACAGCGACAATATTATAGAGACAACACTGAGCTTTTAGTAGCGAAGCAGAAAGAGTATTACGAGAATAACAAAGATAAGGTAAAGGAATACCGTAAGCGGCCGCTTGTTCGATATAAGAAATATATTCGGGGCGCCGAAGAGAGAGGGCTCGACTTCTCTCTTACCGAACAGGAGTTTCTGTCGTTTTGGCAAAAAGAGTGTTACTATTGTGGCGCCATACCAGAAACCATAGGGATTGATAGAATGAGAAATGAAGAAGGATATAGTTTGGACAATGTAGTTGCATGCTGCAAAGATTGTAATTTTTTGAAGCACAACTTGACACCAGAGGTCTTTCTTGATAGGATAAAGAAGATATACAATTATCAAAATAGGAGTTAGTAATGATAGCAGATATAGTAGTGGGATTGTCTTTTGGAGACGAAGGAAAAGGAAAAGTAACGCATCAGCTTTTAAAGTCAGGCAAATATACACATTGTCTGCGGTACAACGGGTCTAATAATGCCGGACATACGATTTATCACAAGGGTGAAAAGTTTGTTCTGCATTCTATTCCTATGGGCGTCTTCTTTGGCGTCAAGTCAATCATCGGCGCAGGATGCGTCGTAAACCTTGAGCAGTTCTTCAGCGAAATCGAAATGCTGGAAGAAGGTGGCATCCCCACCGAAGGGTTGGTTTGTATTGCCAACAGTGCGCATGTTATAACGGATGAGCACCTAGAGGAAGATGGTAAAGAATTCTCGATTGGCACAACGAAGAAGGGGAATGGGCCAGCCTACCGCGATAAGTATGCGCGCACCGGAACCCGAGCCGAAGCCGTAGAAGCCTTAAATGATTATACTGTAGATCTGTATAAAGAACTACATTCTGCCTCTCCCACCGTTGTGCTGCTAGAGGGTGCTCAGGGTTTCGGCCTCGATATTGATTGGGGTGATTACCCATATGTTACATCCAGTCACTGTACTAGCGCCGGCGCCCTGTTGAATGGGATTCCACCATTCTCTGTAAGAAAGGTTTACGGTGTTGCGAAGGCGTATGAGACATATGTCGGTGCAAAGAAGTTCGAACCCGATTCTCCTATATTTCAAAAATTGAGAGATGTCGGCAACGAATACGGTGCAACAACCGGCCGGCCCCGGCAATGCAATTGGACAAACTTGAGCCTTTTAGAAAAGGCCGCTAAGATCAATGGAATCACTGATCTCATCATAAACAAGGTTGATGTGATGAGGGAGGTGGGCGAGTGGAATCTCAGGTTTGATGATTCTATGATTACGAGACTTCAAGAGGAAGAAGCTTGGAAGAATTATATAAGATACTTCTTCAACAAAAAGATAAGAAACCTAACAATTTATTTTTCAGAAACACCAGAAAGGATATAAAATGAAAATTACAACAACATACTCTCCCTTACTAAAGGATCCCGAATTACAGAGAAACCCTGTTATTATCAGGGTTAACGAATTTAATAATCGAGCAGCGAAGGATTTTGAGACACAGATTACTCGGGCCCATAATACCGGACAGCCTGTTATTCCAATTGTCATTGATTCGTATGGAGGGCAGGTGTATAGCCTTATGAGCATGATCTCCTCTATTAGACACTCAGAGTTACCAGTCGCGACGATTATCGAAGGAAAGGCGATGTCTTGCGGAGCAATTCTGTTTTCTTTCGGTGCCGATGGCATGAGATTTATGGATGCTGACGCAACGCTGATGATCCATGATGTTTCATCGGGAATGTGGGGGAAGATCGAAGAGATCAAAGCCTCTGCCGCAGAAGCTGAGAGATTGAACCAGAAGATCTATCGCATGATGGCGACCAACTGTGGGAACCCGGAAGAATATTTTTTGGAAATGATTCATGACCGCGGCCACACAGACTGGTTCCTTGATGCAGCAGAGGCTAAGAAGCATAATTTAGCAAACGAGATCCGAGTTCCAAAATTTAATATTCTTGCGAACGTCGCGATCAATTTCGAATAGAGGTTATTATGAGTGTTGGACCTAATTTATGGAAGAAGGAAGGTGGCGCCGTTGGGTTTAGTTCGAAATCTGTTGAATGGGATACCCCGGCCGCATTCTTTCAACGTTTGGATTTAAGTTTTTCATTTACTTTGGATCCTTGCGCAACAGAGAGAAACGCAAAGTGTAGCAAATTCTACACCATTGAGCAGAATGGCCTAGAGCAAGATTGGGGTGGGGAGACTGTTTTTGTTAACCCGCCCTACGGCCGCGGCATCGGTGCCTGGGTTGAAAAGGCTTATAAGGAGAGTAAGAAACACAATACGACAGTTGTTATGTTGATTCCCTCTCGCACAGACACGAAGTGGTGGCACAATTATGTTATGAAGGCCAAAGAGGTTTATCTTCTTAAGGGAAGGTTGAAATTTGGTGATTCGAAGAATGCTGCGCCATTTCCTTCTGCAGTGGTGGTATTTGAGTCTGACAGTCTTCTAGCGCGCACCCCCTCAACCAATCCGCGCATGTTTTCATTAGAAAGGACATAGGTATGAAAAAAATTAGAAAAGTAGTAAAAAAGAATAAAAAGAAAGAGTCGAACGATGCACTTTCTGCTTTGGAGAAGAAGGCTAGCCTCTTCTTAGATATGCCGTCTGAGTGCTGTGTGTGCAGCGAAGAATTCGATAAGGAAGATAAAGAGATGGTAGAGACTTGGCAGGTTTCAGTTTATGAAGAAAGAAAGCTGGTTAGATTAACCTGCCCAGTGTGTCACGGCAAGGTCAAAAATTTCATTGAAAGGATAAGAAATGAACAGGAATAACAAAAGTTTTACGACCAACACATATGGCAAAGTAGAATACACGTATGAACAGGAACGCCAGTTTGCAGAATCTCTTTCGTACGATGATGTACTTTTAAAACCACAGTATTCTGAGATCTTGAGTCGTTCAGATATTGATATTGGCAGCGATTTAGGACTCAACCATCGCCTAGGCTTGCCTCTGATTGCCGCGCCGATGGACACAATTTCCGAAGCAGACATGGCCCTATCTATGGACCGCTCTGGCGGAATGGCAGTATTACATCGCTATAATACACCGGAAGAGCAGGCAAGGGTGGCATCGACAGTTATAAAATTGCATGGCGCAACCGTCGCCGCGGCCATTGGGGTTTCGGACGATTTCCTAGTACGAGCTACAGCGCTCTATGAGGCTGGTGTGCGCACTTTCTGCTTAGATGTGGCCCATGGACACCACATTCTCGTACGGCGAGCTATAGCGTCTCTGAGGCTAACTTATGGTAATAAAATTCATATCATGGCTGGAAATGTTGCAACGCTTGAGGGCTTGAATGACCTATCTGATTGGGGCGCTGATAGTGTTCGTGTCGGAATCGGCGGCGGCTCGATTTGTAGTACTAGGATACAAACTGGCCATGGCATACCAACATTCCAATCTGTACTGGATTGTGCTAAAACTGACCGCGATGTAAAGATCATCGCTGACGGAGGAATTAAAAATTCTGGCGACATTGTAAAGGTTTTGGCTGCCGGCGCAGATTTTGTTATGGCCGGTTCTATACTTGCCGGAACAGACGAATGCCCGGGCGAACTAATAAAGACTCACGATGGAGAGTTCAAAACCTACAGAGGCATGGCCAGTAAAGACGCTCAGATGGACTGGCGCGGCCGCACATCATCTTTAGAAGGTGTCTCAGCAGTTGTTCCATATAGGGGCCCCGTCGCCAATGTTTTGCAGGATCTAGAAAGAGGTATCCGTAGTGGCTTTTCGTATTCCGGCGCAAGCTGCTTAGTTGAATTACAGGCAAAGTCTAAGTTCATTAGGCAAACTGGCGCCGGCCAATTGGAAAGTACAACTCACATTAGTGGGCGATAAGATGGAAGATGTCAAACTATCCAAATTGAGCTTTTTTGTTGATCCAAAAACACATGAGGATTTTCGAATAAGATTACATTACGATGGCTTTGGTAGTCAAAGTTATTTTTTTAAAGCTTGTCTGTTTGGCTACCTGACACAGAATGATAAGTTTATGGCTTATATCGATTCTTTCAAGGAAGACAATCAAGTTCAAAGTTATATGAAAAGATATAAGTCAACTAAACTAAGAAAGTCCGGCCAAGAGATTAAACAAAAGCTGGGCTTATCTGAAGAGGACATAGAAAACATATTCGATATACTAGAACAGGAGATGGTAGAATTATGAAAAAATGCGCACAGAAGTGTTTAATATCAAGTAAAACGTGTGATCGGGACGATTGCAGGATGTGGATAGACTACGAGGACGATCTTAATTGTACTCTGGTTTGTGCTTACAAGAATGGCCCATTGACTCTAAGAGAGGTAGCAAAAAGGGAAAAGCTTAGTTTCGTTAGAGTAAAACAAATTCAAGACGAAGCCATAGAAAAGATATCCAAAGTTGACTCTCTGGAATGACGTAAAAAAATAGCTTTTAGCAGAATTAACATCTATTTATATTGAATAAGGAAACTTTAAAAAGTTCCAACCCAGGAGAATTCTTAAGAATGTCACAGAAAACTACACTACTTAACGAAGCCCAGATTCGTAAGTTCATGAAATTGGCCGCTATCGGCCCCTTGGTCGAAACATTTATTGCGGAGACCGAAGAAGAGGAAATCGAAGAATCAGCTTCCACAGAAGAAGATTCTGAATTAACCAGCGAAATGGCAGATGTCTATCGCGAAGAAGACGAAGAGGAAGCCATGCCGGCCGACCTCGACGCTGACCTAGAGGAACCTGCTCTAGAAGAGCCTGCCCTAGAAGAGCCAGAGCTTGATGCCCCTGCCGCTGACGGCGAAGTAAGCCTGTCTGACGAAGAGGTACAGAGCCTTGTTGATCTCCTCCGCGCTGCAGAGGGAGTTGTAAGCAAGCTTGAAGCTGCTCTGGCCCCTGCTGAAGAGGAAGCGGGAATGGAAATGGACCTAGAGGAACCTGCTCTAGAGCCAGAACTTGATGTCCCTGCCGCTGACGGTGAAGAAGACGAACTAGAAGAGCCAATGATGCAGGAGATCGATGATGATCTCTTGGAAACTGTGCTCAAGAAGGTCGCAAGCCGCTTGGCAACAAAAAACACCACTGAGGCAACAGAGTAAAAAAAAGTATTGACATCTTAAGAGAAATTCTCTATAATAACAGCTGTGAGTAAAATCACGGCTGTTTTTTTTTGGAGTTATACATATGGAAGAATTAGCTAATCTGAATTCTGTTTTATGGTTTTTTATTGGAGTGTTGGCATGCCGATTTGTTTCGCGACTTATCGATATATCTCACGCTGCTATGCTTGTAACAGAGGCCGTTAACGCCACTTTACTTATGTTAGCGAAGTTGCACGAAGACATGGCCTTCGTCATGGAACTCAAGCGCAAACACATGCATGCTTCCGACATATCTCCAGAGAGAATCAGAGATTTTGAAAAAATGGATGAGAGGGCTATCGAAGATTGGAAAAGTATGGTAATATCAAATATGATCTCCCGAGCCCCATCTTCGTTTGGAACGTTTCTTAGGTTTTCAAACTGGAGAGAGGCCATGGCGCACATTAACGAAATTCAAAAAAGAAAGTAGAAGAGGACACTATTATGCCACTAAAGAATATAGAAGATAGTTTAGAATCTATTGCATGGAAGACGAGCGGTACCGACCCTTCCGGTCCAGTGAAGATGAAACTACAAGTAGATAAAATCCCAGGCCTCAGAAACTTTAAACGAATAGTCCGAGAAATGGAAAGCGAAGGTTGGTCTGTCGTCGGCGAGGGTCTAAACGCTAAGAATCAAAACTTTATGATTTTATGTGCGAGAAGTTTCCCTTCATATTCTGGCTGGGTGTCCTGGGCAAAGGGATATCCATACAGGCTGCAGGAGATCAGCCCCACTACAGATCGCCCAAAGAGGATTAAATTAGGAAAGGGATCACAACTGCGCCCCGGCCGACCCCGAAAGGAAAAGTAGAAATGCCCGAAGAAGCAGGCCCCCGAATTATTGGATTGTATGGGGATATTGACGACGAACGCGCCGCAGATACATTGAATGGGCTGATTGCACTTCATCACGACAGATTTCGGTTCGAACCAGTGGACCCCGACGACCCGGACTGCGAAGAGTTTCGGGAGATCGTACTTCCTATAGAATTGTTAATCTCCACCGGCGGTGGAACACTGGGTGACATGTTCGCAATCTATGACACACTTCGTGTATTTAGGGAAGAATGTGAAATCCGGACTCACGGATTGGGTAGAGTGATGTCCGCGGGCGTCCTCCTCCTTGCTGCCGGAGAAAAGGGAAAAAGAAAAATTAGCAAAAACACCAGATTGATGATTCACAGTGTTTTGGGGGGAGACTATATGCCATATCCCTCTCTTAAGGTTGCGATAGAAGAAGCTAAAACACTTCAGGACATGATGTTCGATGCGCTCGCAGAAGAAACAAACTTGACAGTAGAGCAGCTTAACAATATGGCCAACAACAATATTGACAAGTTTTTTTCAGCAGAAGATGCCGTAGAGATGGGAATTGCTGACATTATTGTATGATAATAACTACTTAGTATTAAGGGAACAAAATGTATGTCAAACTTAGATAATTTAATAAAAGAACATTATTCCGAAACCCCAGCCTTCGGACTAGAGCAGATGGTGGGCCTCATTGAAGAGGTCATGGACGAGAATAAGGAGCTTCTTGAGTCATTGTCGGCTGACGACGCCGCGAAAATCATGCCCATCGATGAAGCCGCCGATGGCCGCTTCAGTTTTGACATTCCCATTCCAAGCACGGTACCGACCGAGGCATGGGGGGACCCTAGCAGCCAGTCACGAAAAGATATTGCTAGGATCTTTGATTCTATCACCAGAGAGCCCAGCATAAGAGCTAGAATTACGCACGTTAACTCTTTTCTCGATCCAGCGCAGGCGGCGAGGAAAGCCCCGGGCGGCAAAGTTAACACCGTCTTGAATATGATGCAAGTCATTGAGTCCCTACAGGCCTGCCTTAACGACTATAATGAGTCCTCTGCCGGCTTCGTGTTTGAGGGTTTTATGGCCGCTCTTACAGGCGGCAAGCAGATCGCCGGCCGAGTAGGCGGTACACTGCCAATTGAAGACTTTGTTGCATTCTCGGAAACGGGAGACAAAGAAGTCCCCACCAGCCTAAAGTTGCTCAGTCCCAATACCACGATCCACGGAAGTTTCACAAACTTAGTGGATTATCTCTTTATCAGAGGAGGCGCAGGCCTGCCGGAGATTAAATATCTGATTGCCCTCAAAGACGTTGAGGGCGAGACCGTAACAAAGTTGGCCCTATTTGATTTTATTATCGGTAGAGAAAACTTTGTGGATGTAATGTTACAATCAAACAACGGTGCTCTCATTGGCGAAAACGCCGCAGCCATGGCGGAACACATTAAAAACTGGCAGAATTCTCCAGAGTGGAGAGTTAAAATGGCAAAAATTCTAGAAACGTCGCCGGGCTATACTAAGGGTAGGGGCATGTTCTATGCCAATCTGAGCCCCACCGGCGAGTTTGACGACACGGCCGGCCCAGCCGCAGATCCTGAGAAGAAACGTCACCAGTATGGGCTAGCCACCGCACAGGGAGAGATGACGGCCCTTTTGAACGCCACAAAGAGAGCCGGCTCCGAATCTGCCCACGGCACCGGACCGACTTTTGAAGATTGGGTCAAGAACCTAGATTTGGACATGTCAGGTTATAGTGACAATAAAGTAAAGAAAATCCTTGATCAGATTCGTACTGCATGGGATAACGGCGCCAAATCTGTTGACTCGTCTACCGATCTCGCCGAATCCTTTTACGGTTTTGGCTCGTTTCATGAAAGAGAGAAGCTTCTAATGAAAGAGGAACTACTGTCGGAGGCCAGCAAAGATGCCGGCAGTCAGTGGGGTCTTAGTCGCGGAAACATGAACAACTTAAGGACTCTGCTGAGAACTGAATACTATGGAGAGCTTAATTTATCACAAGCCAATATCTCTCAACTCTCAAAAATCTACGCAGAGAAGCTTGGAGAGGATCTAATGTTGTTGCTGCAAACAACAAAGACTTTCACTGAGAATATCGGTAAATACTTCAGTGTTGAAGATCGTTCAGAGGCCGCCAAGGCTAACAAAGATGCTATTTCTCAAGGTGGTCAAATTATTACCAGCCTTGCGCAAGACCCGGCCGATAAAAAATAAACTTATTAATTAACAATTGTGCAAAATTGTATAGAATAATACAGTATACATACAACATGGAGGATATGTGCCTAATTGCAAATTTAATTCCCGCAGAGATCTAAATGAAAAGGTTCTGAGCGGAGTAAACACTTTAGCAGACAACGTTGCTGCTACTCTTGGGCCCAAAGGCCGAAACGTAATATTACAAGAAAAGGGCAAGGAACCTTTTATTACAAAAGATGGCGTCACTGTTGCCACTTTCGTTCATCTAGATGATGAGTTTGAAAACGCAGCTGCGCAAATTATTAAACAAGCATCTTCACAAACAAACACTGCAGCGGGAGATGGCACAACTACGGCAACAGTATTGGCCCGGGCCATACTAGTGCAAGCGCAGAAGTTTCTGTCTGCCGGCGCTTCCCCCGTAGAATTGAAGAGGGGCATAGACCGAGCAGTCGAAGCGATTGTTGTCAGGTTAGACGAACTCTCAACTCCGATCACGAGCCTAGATGATATTAGGAATATCGCTACAATTTCCGCCAACAATGATCCTCAGATTGGAAAGTTGATTGCAACGGCTGTCGACAGCGCTGGTAAGGACGGTGCGATCACTGTCGAAGAGGCTCGTTCGGTGGAAACAACTTTAGACCTGATCGAAGGTTTTAGGTTCCAATCGGGATACGCAGCATCTGCTTTTGTTACAGATGAAAGAAGAGCTGCCGTCAAGTATGACAGCCCTCTATTGCTAATCACCGATAACAAGATCGAGGCCGTTGAGCAGATTCTCCCGACTCTGGAGACGATCTCTCGTGACGGCCGGCCCCTGGTTATAGTTGCAGAAGATATCGATGGCCAAGCTCTAGCAGCGCTGATCATGAATTCTATTCGCGGCACGCTGAAGGTTGCAGCTATTAAAGCGCCGCGCTACGGAGAAGAGCGAAGGAACATTCTCAGCGATCTGGCCCTCGCTACTGGGGCCACCTTTATAGCCCGAGATTCCGGAATTGATTTAAGAAATGTTAAATTAAACCACCTGGGTCAGTGCAAGAGTATCGACATAACGAAAACTACAACCACCATTATTGGCGGCAAAGGTGATTATGAAAACATCGACAAGGCTGTTGAGCTTCTGAAGGCAGAAATGGTGCAAACAGACTCTATGCGTGAGAGCGAGAAGGTTCAAGAAAGAATCACTAGACTCTCTAGTGGCATCGCCGTCGTCCGCGTAGGCGGGGCAACCGAAGTTGAGATGACAGAGAAGAAGCATAGGATAGAAGACGCTCTAGAGGCCGTAAAGTCGGCCCAGGAGGCCGGAGTCCTCCCCGGCGGCGGCATTGCCCTCATTCGCGCCACAGCGGCTCTAGAGGTCGATGTAGAGAATGAAGATCAACAATTGGGTGTGGAGATAGTGAAGAATGCTGTGTTTGAGCCATTGAGGCAGATGGCAAAGAATTCCGGAGAATCCCCAGATTTGATCGTCGCGGCTATACAAGAAGAGTCGGCCCATCGCGGCTATAATTTTAGAACATGTGAGATTGTTGATATGCTTGAATTGGGTATCATAGACCCAACCAAGGTTACACGCTGCGCCCTGCAGAATGCAGCTTCGGCCGCTGGAACTCTAATCACAACTTCACATGCTATTGTTGAAGTATAGCACTATTTAAGGTGATACTACACTAGGAGTGCATGTACACATGTCTATGGACGAAACACAATTAATACAGTCTCTAACTGAGCTATCGGGCAAGATCGAAATCTTACTTGAGAAACAAGATGAGCTAGCAGAGAATGTTAATAAAATAAAAGAAGCAGTATATAACCCAGATTCGGGATTGTATGCTAGACTTACTGCCTTAGATGGTAGAATTAAGGCCATTGAGTCATGGCAAGCAACCTCAAACAAAATTACATGGTTGGTTGTTTCAACTGTTTTTGCCCTCACAGTTACTACTATCTGGAAAGTAGTTTTTCCTTGACATATAAATGTCAGGTGATATAATAAAAATAGAAAAGGAATTACACATGCGAGTAAAAGTATCATACACCACAGATGTTGAGACAGTGCCAGAGGAGGTCGGAAACATCATTAACACAGTTGCCAACTGTTTATCACGAACTGGATTCGATTTAAACGGGGTAACTTCCAACCTTGTGCAAAACCCAGACGAAAGTCTTTTATCTGCTGGTCAGACCCTAGACGTTGTACGCCGTCGCTTGGCAACGTTAGATTTGAAGCTGGCAGATTGCCAGAACATCTTGACCGCTTTTGTTGAATACAAGAATAACCCGCCAACTGATGAAGGCGAACTTTCTTTGAACGAGGAAACCCCAGTTGTTGAATCCGACTAAAGGAGACTTGGTACATGTACCGGCCTCTGTAGTGCTCTGTAAGTTTGTTGAGGCATCTGATGATGTTCGAATGTTTACAGAGACGGAAAAACCAATGACGGCAGTTTTTCTAGAAAGACAAGATAACAATCGATGTAAAATATATTACAATGGCGACTATTGGTGTATACCGATAGGCGACTTGTACACACAGTGAGGTAATAGATGTTTGTTAAGTTAATTGAAGTTAAGAGAGTTGCCGGGGACAATCACGGTTTCCTGGGAGCGAACGATAAATTCACTCTAGGAGAAATATTTCTAAATCCAGAACAGATTTCTCACATGAAAGAAGATTTTCAAATGGAAAGGTGGCTCGCCGAGGGCCTTCTCCCCGAAGGTTTGAATAGCGCCCAGAAGTTTACAAAGGTTTTCATTAATAGGTCTGGTCGTACAGCCGCAGTAACAGTTATCGGTGAAACTCCGTCCGTTATGGAAAAGATCCAAACTGTTTCTATAACACACAAACAACTCTTGAGAGGCTAATATGTTGAAGACAGATGAAGATATACAATTTGTAGACAAGCCATGGGGCTATGAGAGGATTTGGGCAGACACAGAACACTATGTCGGCAAGTATCTCTTTATAAAAGCCGGCCATTCTTTGTCTAGGCAATTTCACAAGGTAAAGGACGAGACGGTATATGTGCTAGCTGGCCCCCTTGTGGTGGAAACTGGCCCAGAGCACCCTGAAGATGAAGTGAGACAAATTGGTGTTATCGAGGGTGAATCGCTTAGGATCCATCCGGGGATGGTTCACCGCTTCTGTGCCACTGCTGGCGCTGACGTTGAACTGATAGAAGTTAGTACAAACCATTTAGACGATGTTGTGCGCATCGAGGATGACTACGGAAGAGTTCCTAATTTTTCTGCTTGACATACCATTTTCTGTGCTTATATTATATATACGAACTTGAGCACAGGAGGATATAGTATGAGTTTGTTTCCAGTATTACGACACGATAATTTTTTTCCAACAAAGAGTCTTTTTGATTCTATTTTAGATGATTGGGCCTTCGCGCCATTGATTACTAAGAGCCAAATTGGAGATCTCAATTTAACAACAAAGGTTCAGACCAAAGTTACTGAATTGGAGACAGAGTATCGTATTGATGTTGTTGTTCCCGGTCTAAGTCGCGATGATCTTATCGTTGATATTGATGACAAGAACGTTGTCGTTTCACATGAAGTGGAGCAACAAACAGAGGGTGCCGTCTCTTACGGCTCTTTCAAGAAGCAGTGGAAACTTCCACAAAACACAAACATTGAGGAAATAGTAGCAAAGTATAGCCAGGGTATACTTTCTATTTGCGTACCTAAGCACGCTAAAGTCGTCGCTCCGTCAAGGCGCCTTGAGATTGGTTAGTTAAAATCCTTTTTTCTCTGAAATGGGCAACTTCGGTTGCCTTTTTCATTTAAGAACAACTAATTATAATAACCACTTGTGTGAGTACAACTAATGAAAACCCTGCTTGAAGACTGGCGCCGCTTTCAACAGGCCGCCCCAGAGAAAAAACAAAAAGTTTCTTTGCGAGAAAGCAAAGAGATATTAAATGAGATTTCTCGCCAAGCCGCAGATAAAATCTACGACTGGATGGCCGACGCCGGCGCCGAAGATTATTCTTTTAACGATCTTTTTGATGGCCGCATGCGTTTGGCCTTTCCGCTCCGCTCCCAGGATGAAGAAAATTTAAAAACAATTGTTTTCTCCCTTCGTCAAGATGGGTGGTCACTCCAGGGCTTTCCGTTTAGTGTATCCACGGTGAAACAAAAAAAGAAGCGCCTAGGTACCGGAGAAACTTACGAGGTTGAGGAGCAAGTTGCTAAATTAAACATATACAGGTCCCTGGAGCGTATAATACCTAAGGGCCCCCGCGCCGGCGAAAAGACTGTTAAAAAAGAAGAGACAACAATGTCTCGCGCAATTAATAAATCAAAGGATATCCCACCAGACTTGAAAAAGTGGTGGCAGAACAAACAAACATTCTATACTAAAGAGGGCAACCACAAAAAGATAGAAATATACTTCCGCGCCGATCTTACCCCGTCTGACTTCGCTAGCGATATGACTGTTATTATGTCCAGGCATCCTATCGATGTGTTAAGGATGAGCGATATCGGCTCCATCTCCTCTTGTCATGCGGAAGGAAATAGCCACTTCAAGTGTGCAGTAGCTGAAGCCAAAGGTCACGGCCCAATTGCCTACTTGGTGCCAACTAAAGAACTCAAAAGCCTCCTAAGTGGCACAAAAGATGCCGGCGGTCAGGCATATCTAGGCGACTATCAGCGACCAGAACTAGAGAGTCTGGAGCCAGAAGCTAAGAAATACATTGAAGATTACATTAACGCAAACATCAACTACAAAGAAGATAGCGTTTTACATCAACTCTTCGTGAATAACAATAAAGAACAAATAGAGCAAATGACAGCCCAGCTAGCCCCGAACATGCGCCGCACCGACGCCTGGAGAAGCGCCAGAGACAGAGGGGAAACTTGGGCTGATGACATTACTGTTGCAGCCCTGGAAGACGCCTTGGCCACTAAGGTCAAGGGCGAAGAGTGGGAGCCAAACATTGTTGTACCTGACGACACAGACTTGAGCAAGTTGGCTGAGTTTGATGACAAAGAAATCTTCAGAGATCGGCAGCGATCTGTCTCCGGTATTTCTGCTAGTACCAGACTGAGACTGAGAAAGTTTATGAATGACGATGGAGAGGACAACTTTTTCTTTGCTGTGCCGGAGCAAAGAATGTATGGTGTTAAGACTCCAGGCTTCGTTAATGCGATAATCAAGTGGGCTTTCGACAATCAAGAACAATTGTTTGAAAAGGATGGTGAGAGATTGGTCCTCCCGGCATTTGAAGACTTGCATCGATTCGGAGCTTCTTACGAGGACAACAAAGACGGCTCTATCTTAAATTCTTTCTTTAAGGTCGGCGCCGGCGCTGAGCCACAATACGACGCATATAGGAATACCCACAGCGAGTATGATGAAGAAGATGAGCACGCCAATCTGGCCGACCAGTACGAGAATCAGGTCGAGGAGATACTAAATTTTGCCGGCAACACCCTCTCACATGCTAGCGTATACGCAGAGGTGCATTATGACGATCCCGATGCGCCGCCCTATGTTTACGGGTCAGCTAGTTTTTCTCTGGAGTTTGACGAGAACCTGTTTGGATCCGACGCCGGCGCCGAGTTTGAGATACCAGATCAATCCTGGCAAGCCAAGAGCCGCTTTTTTGACGAGTTCGAATCTCACGCGCGCGATAAGCACAACTTGTATCTTTATTGGGAAGACGGAGAAATTAACAGCTACGGGACAACAGTTTCTTTTGAATTTAGAATACCATGGGAAGATTATGAATCCACCCCTGAGGGTTTAAGTGGCTTTGTTGATCACATAAGTTCTGAATTCGATAATGAGTATGAGTCAATCAAATCCGTTATGCGCTCTTTCTTGGTAGAAGAGGGTTATATGCTCCCGTTCCCCTTTGATATTTTTAAGAAAGAACTAGAACCTGAGGACAACGACGACGCTCCGGAATACACACACTGGGATTATGATGTTGAGCCCGGCGAGATTGAATTTAAACTGAAGTCTCCCGATCAGAGGTTTAGAACAAGCAAGTTCAAAGGCATCCAACTAGGAACTCTAGTGAACATCGGATCTACTTCTGGCCAGCAAAATCTGCAAGGGCTTCTGCCTGATATAAGAAGCTTACAATATTCTGAAAAGTTTAACTTAAGCCTGTTTAAGAAATTGAGAACCCTAGAGTCCGCTGCCCGAGAGCATGCCCAGCGACAGTTGACACTCCCGGGCATTGAGCCAGAAATTGTTAAAGAACTTAATTTTCCGAACTTGATGAAGCTCAGAATTGATCAACGTGCCACCGACGCTGCTTCAAGGAAACTTAACATATTCCTCAACCCAGTTATAACAATTGAATCGGACATCGACGACGACGATCTGAAAGCCGTGAAGGGGTTTGTTGACTTTTTAGATAAAGACGAGAACATGAAAGCCTTTATCCACGCCGCCCGTCAAGTTTACGATGAATTCTTTCAAACCTACCAAGCAAAACTGAACGTTCAGCTTGATGTTGAGGCCTCCATAGGCGCCCTTAAAGATGGGTTACACGAGGTGGCTATAGACGAAATAGTTGTATTCGGAAATCAATTCCTGCGCCCCGATACTACGCAGGAAGCCGATCTCCTTCGCGATCTTGCGCGACAGTATATCGGCATGATAGACGGGGTTAGTGCATATGCTACGGCATATACAAAAACGTTTGAGCGCATAAAGAAAGTACAAACCGAGTATCCGAAACTTAAATTACTAGATTTAAGCCTCAATGAGCTTCAAAGTATAGTAGTGCCATGGGAAGATTCCGGACGACCCTCTGACGAGATCCTTGCGCGATTGGGGAAACTCTCTTCGTGGGCAGACCCGCCTCCGAGCGAGTGGCGAGCCTTCGAAGGGCGCCCCGTAACAGAGTCCGAAAAGCTCTTTATGGAACTCAATGATGTTTTAACGTTTTTGAGAGTTCTGGAAAAACATCTTTCTGTCTATCTAGCCGCGGCCCTTCACGATCCGCGCGCGTACTATAATATAAATCTGATGGATGATGTTCCGCAAAGTATCTCCGATCAACTTAAAAAGATTATCTCTGTTATATCTGAATCTAACATAAAAAAGAAATCAAGAATTGCTGTACGCATCAAAAGATAACAGACCCTCCAAATAAATTAAAAAAATATTCAAAAAATGCCGATAAAGGGATTTTAGACCATAGTTACTATGGGTGCGAAAAAGGCACCCCGACCGCGAAAGGTCAGAAAGGTCATAAACATGACAGCAGGTAAGTACATTTTGTAGCTTTATTGACTCAACGCGTCGAAAAGAATCTGGAGGTTCTAATCGTGCATAAAAATCTTATAAGTTTTGCATCAACTTTGATGGGTGCATTTGTTTTACTTATGGGGTTATCGTGCACATCGCAAGCCCCAACAGACACGCAGGCCAATTCAGGCCAATACTTTGATCCCAGTTCCGTTGCCGAAGAGGCCGTTACTCAGGCCGATCAAATGTCAGAAATACTGGAGCGCGCAAGCTTAAGTCCCATAGAGAGGGCCGTAAGAAGCGCCGCAGTTAAGGTTGTCCGCCCGGGCGGTCAAGGTCATGGCTCTGGCTCATATTTAAAATACAAAGGCCGTCATATCGTTGTGACGGCTGCTCACGTTGTGGAAGGCTTTAGGCACATGGTTGTCTCCGGCCGCAACGGAGAGAATGTTATAGGCAGAGTAATCTATGAAGACGAAAGAACCGATCTTGCCGTACTGTCGGTACCGAAGATCAACAGCCGAGTTCCCATGCCATATCGTGTACGCGGATCCCTAGCTAATAAGAACTTAGTTGGCGCCGGCGTAACTTATACGGGCTTCCCGGGCCGCCATGACCTTCTAACGATCATGGGCCGAGTCGCCTCTTTGGAAAAGGGCTATATTGTTGTTAACATGTACGGGTGGTTTGGCTCCTCTGGTTCGGGAGTTTACGATAACCAGGGCCGACTCTTGGGTATTGTGTCTGCCATTGACATAGGTAGCTGGTCTATTCCAATACCTCTAGATAGTTTAGTTTGGGTTGCCCCAATCTGGTCTTTGGATCAGGAAATATTAGACATAAGAATGCAGCTGCAGATCAAAGAAGAAGAAGCTCAGAAAGAGCACAAGCTTCCAGACAGCCCATTGACAAAAGACCCAGCCCCCGACCAGGGCGCTGGAGACCAAACGGAGGAAGATAATGGCGATCTTCCACCACCGATAAGGGCTTTCCCTGGCGGAGAATAAAATGAAACGTATATTCTCCCTAGTATTAATATTATTAACCATAGGCTGCGAGGGAGATTATACAATCCATGGCGGCTACCAAGATCCGGTCTACATCGAGGTTGAAGTGCCAGTCGAAGTACCAATCGAAGTTCCCGGCGACGGCGGCGATGTCTGGATCGACAGCTTTGATCAACCCTACACGATGGACGGGATTGATATTGTCTGGCTGATTGACAAGTCAGGCTCCATGCACCAGCACTCTCAGTCGGTAGTCGACGGCATTGAACAAATGATGCTTTCCCTTCCGCCGTCCGGTTGGAGATTGGGAATCACAACTACAGCATGGCAGGACTCCGGTACTACAGCACAATTCCCGTTGGTCCCGGGAGATAGTGTTCAGGATGCTTGGGATGCTTATAACAACACAGGCACCTATGGTTTAGAAGCAGGCTTCGACGCCCTCTATGCCTACTTGGTGGAGAATTCATATAATCAATCGTGGTTACGGCCAAACGCAGGACTCCTTGTTGTTTTTGTAAGCGATGAGGAGGAACAGAGCAGCCGCGATTTTACTTTTTCACCCGGCGGCCTACAAGATTTTATAAACTGGTACGGTAGCCAGCGACCTTCTGTATTCTTGGCTAGCATTGTAAACCTACCAGCCGCAGACTCGCTTTGTAACACGGGACATCACTCCACATACATCAGCCAGCGTTACATCGATGCAACTAATGCATTCGGAGGCGTCGTTGTGGATATTTGTTCGACAGATTGGGCCCCCGGAGTTCAGGCCGCGACATCTCAGGTTGAGCCCCATGAAGAATGGGAGTTAACTTTTACCCCCATCGAAGACACTTTGATAGTTTTTGTAAACTCTTCAGAATCCAGCAATCTTGATTGGGTTTATAACCCTCTCACCAACAGCGTAGAGTTCCTTCTTGTCCCCCCTGAAGGTTCGCACGTGGAGATTGGTTACGTTATAGATTATTCACTAGGCGACGATGACGATTCTGCAGTTAATTAACTATTTAATACAGTTAAACTAAAGAAAGGTTACAGATGAAGAAAAAGAATATTTCTACAGTGGCCTGCAATACAGATGAGCATGAGAATATATTACCCATTTCTCTGGAAAAACAAAAGGCTTTGCTCGATTTAATAAATCGAAGAAAGTCTGGTATTATCTCTAGAGAAGAACTTAAGGACTTATTGTTCCCTGATCAGCAGTCGACACTGTTCCACTAAAACATTAGGAAGAAGAAAAAATGAAAAAATTACTCCTGCGCGCCTTGGGCCTCGACAAGTTAGAGCAGAAAATTATTAGACTAGAATCTGAGGTAGAGAGATTGTGGGCCATTAATAGAGAGAACGAAGAATTATTAGATTACATTGATCAGGTTCGCAGCCTTGAGAGTCTAATGATGGGTGATCTTCCGGAAGGATCGTTTGATGAGCTAGCAGCTTTGATTGCCCAGACTTCGGAGCCGATTGGCAATGCCTGATGGAGAAAATATATCTTTTCGACGTTGATGGGACTTTAACCGAGCCTCGTCAAAAAATCGACGAGGCCTTCGCCGAGATTTTTCTTAAGTGGGCCTCCGACAAGATTGTTTATCTTGTTACCGGAAGCGATCTGGGAAAGATAAAACAACAGGTCTTTGACGAACTTTTGAATGCATGCACTGGTGTATTTTGTTGTCTGGGGAACACTTTCTACAAAAACGACAAGTTGGTTTTCAAGAAAGGTTTTCGGCCGAAGCTTGAACTGACGGAGGACTTGGAAGCATATGTAGAGGCCTCCTCATATCCTGTTAAGACCGGTAAACATATTGAAAAAAGAACAGGGATGATAAACTTTAGCGTCGTCGGCCGAAACGCGACGAAAGAGCAGAGAGAGGATTATTACGCCTGGGATCAGAAAAACCACGAAAGAGCAGACATTGTTGATTATATTACAAAAGCTTGGCCCAAGTTAGATGTGGCTGTAGGTGGGATGATAAGTGTAGATATTTTTGCCAAAGGGAGGGATAAGTCTCAAGTCTTAAAGCATCTGAAAAAGGAACACGGCTCAGACTTGAGTATTGTTTTCACTGGTGATAGAATATACCCATCGGGTAATGATTATGGTTTGGCTATGGCTCTGGAGAAAATGCCAAACTGCCAACACCTTTCTGTTTTAGGATATGAAGAAACCCGGGCACTAATTGAGTATTCCGAACTATTTAGATAGATACTAGAGGGACTTACCGATGAAACATCTTATGGAAAATTGGAAGAAATACGCCTTATCGGAAAGAGATGGGGAATACTTCCAAAAGATTTTTAAAATAATTGTTAGAGTACACATAAGGAAATCCTCCGCGTCGGATGAAGAGACTATCCGAGGATTTGCAGACAAAGGACAGACTCAGCAAGACATTCGCGCGATTGCAGACGTACTAACCGTTGCATCCCGCCCCGGCGGGCAGAGGGAAACAGACGAAAAATATATATCAGATATGGAGATAAGGTACAGAGTTTCCAAGAAAGCTATAGATCCTAGAGTGGCCGCCATCCACTTAAAGGAAAAGATTAAGAACCTGCCCAGTGTTCTAGCAGTGGAGGGTGGCGAAACTCCGGTAGACGTTTCAAGGAAAGCATGATGAAAATTTCAATTGATAATCTGAGGGAAATTGTTCGCGAAGAGCTAGAGCTTCTAGAAATAGAGAAGATCCAGAAGGCTTGGCGCAGGAAGCATCCGAGAATGAAGGATCGCATACTTAACCGCGGCCCAAACAAAGAAGATGGCGGTGGCGAAGGTATTAAGACCCACGCTAGTACGAAGAGGGGCAATGCCCCGCCGGGAGCAGGAAGATGATAAGTATAAAGATCGTCGGAGACGATAGCGGTATTCTCTCTTCTTTTGAAACGAGAGCGGAACTGAATCAAGATGTTTGGGAGGGGAAAGCCCTTCGCCCTGAGGTATCCGAGAGGTTGGTTGAAATTGCTGAAGACTTTCTAGAAAGCCTAGGCATGGGTGTTTCCAATTGGACCTTGACTATTACTGGTTCTTTGGCAAATTATAATTGGTCTAAGTACTCCGACATTGACTTACACATCATTCTCCCCTTCGAAGATATTGACGAGAATGAAGAATTATTGAGAGAATTTTTTAATGCAAAGCAGGCCGTGTGGAATTCAAAGCACGACATTCTCGTAAAGGAACATCAAGTTGAGATATACGTGCAGAATGAATCGGAGCCTCACATTTCCACAGGCGTATATTCTATATCCGACAACAGCTGGTTGCTAGAGCCGGTAAGGGAATCATCTGACATAGACCGGCCCAGCGTAAGAATAAAGTCCGACACCCTGACCAAGCGAATAAGCCAGATAGAAAAAATGTTCAATGAGGGCAAAGATGAAGAAGTTTATTCTGAGGCTATGATTCTCAAGGACAAGATAAAGAAGATGAGAAAATGTGGCTTAGACAAGGAGGGCATTTTCTCAGTCGAGAACATATCATTTAAGGTCTTAAGAAGAAACGGTTCGATGGGTAGGCTTATTGGCTTAATCAATAGTTCGTATGATAATCTGATGAGCTTAGCGGAATCAGATGATCAAGATAAAGATAACTAACATGAAGATCAATGGCACAGCCGTCATAATTATTGACGCTGACGACCGCGTACTGCTGCTTCGCAGGGAGCCGACAAGCACATGGATGCCCGACAAGTGGGCCTTCCCGGGCGGGAAGATAGAGCCCGGCGAATCACCACCTGCCGCGGCCACTAGAGAGACAAAAGAAGAGACAGATCTAGATATAAGAACTTTGCAGGAATTGCAACCAAGCTATCAAGTACCAGTGTTTCTTTCCGAGGACTGGTCTGGTAAGGTGAAAATAAATGGAGAACATACTGATTTCTCCTGGGTTCACTTAAAGGATGTTGCGAAATATGATACAGTACCACATATAGAAGCCCTTATTAGGAGAGCCTTAGATGTCAGAAAAAAGTGAAATTGAAGAACTGAGTGAGGAGAGCCTTGCGAGCGAGTCTGCAGACTCTATCGAAGAGGTTGAAAAGCTCAAACCGAAGCCGCCACCGAGACTCGCCCCGGAGGGTATAAGAACATTTACTGTTTGTCGGCAGTTTGATGAGACTGGCGTCTCCGGCGAAGGAGTCGTAATTGAAGGTGTAACTCTGGCCACAGGGCAGTGTGTTGTACATTGGCTCTTTCCTCCCCCGCGCGGCGGCATTGCTATATTTGACTCAATGAACGACTTTACTACAGTTCATATCAAACCACACCCCAGCAATAGGACCATCATCACATACGACGACGGGGAGCAACTGGTCTTTGGCACCGATGAATAGGGCATCTACCGCGATATTCTTGTTACTGGCTGTCTTATGGATAACCTTATCGTATGCTTCATATCACGTTAACGGAGAGCTAGATCTTAAGTCGGCGCAGCTTCTAATGACTGGAATTCTCTGCCTAGGTATTGGAATCATTGTTGCGCTCCACAAGGACGAAGAAAGTTAAAAGTATGGAACTAATATCGACACATTTTGTAAAGACTCAGGATGTAGGCTACCACGGCAATTTATTTGGTGGCGTTATGCTAGCATGGTTGGACGAGGCAGCAGCAGGATTTGCAGCCCAGGTCTGTGACACTCCGCAAGTGGTCACTAGGCACATCGCTGGATTAACTTTTGAGAAGCCAGTTCGTCCCGGCCAACTAATTAAGATATATGGAGAAGTTGAGAGGATTGGTAAAACTTCAATAACTTTAAATATTGAAGCTCGCCGTCACAGTGTTTACAACGGAACACAGAAAACAGTGGTGGCAACAGAGATGATCTTTGTTCGCATCGACGGCGATGGAGAGTCAATACCAATAAGCGAGCGAGTTCGACAAAAATATAGATGTGATGGAGATTTTTCATGAGCTTTCATAATAAATGGAGAGAATTTAAAAAGCAGGGTCCCCTGCTTTTAGAGATAGACGAGACGGAAGTTGACCACATTGCAGACTTCTTGTCCGGTATGAAATCAGACGATCTTCCATTCAAACATTTGTTTGGTGATCGCATGCGCCTCCGCCTTCCATTTAGGAGATCGCCAAAGGATGCGAAGCTATCTGAGTGGGAAGGCTCTTTGCGGAACACATCGTGGGTGGTTGACTGGAAGTCTGGAACAATCTCTAGAGATGTGAAGAGTGCAAGAAATCAGCAAACAAGAACTGAAAAGATGAAAATTGGCAAGTGGCTAATGAAGTACATAAGGCTTCGGGGAAAATATCAGTTTTCCAGAAGAGATCAGGAATTCGGCATCGCTAACGATATATTAGCTATTATAGAACCGGAGGGTGAATTCGGTGATCGTGGCGCCCCCTCCGCGGACGCAGAAGAGGCTAAGAAAAAGCTAGCTAGCTTTGTTTCTTTCGATTGGGCCAGAGACCACACAGAGGAATACGCAAAGAAGATTTTAAGTGTTTATCAAAAGACTCGCGGCGAGATGCTTAACATGTCTATCGTTGTGACTCGTCATCCCATCGACGTTTTACGAATGGCCGACTTTGAACACATTCAGTCTTGCCATTCACCCCCCTCTCGCGGCGGCGGCGGTTTCTCCTCATACTATCAGTGCGCAGTCGCGGAAGCTCATGGTCATGGCGCTGTTGCCTATATTGTCAATGACGACCAGTTACAAGAGCTTGTAGGTCCGGACGAGGACGTAAGTGCCCTGGACGATCAAGAATTATTTAGCGACGATGCGCGCGATGTTGAGGGTATTGTGCCGCTCGCGCGCGTCCGAGTGAGAAGGATTGTTTTCAAGACATCTCAGGATGGTCCCCAGGTCGATTTGGCTGTACCGGAAGAGAGAATCTACGGCCCCGATCTCGACGGTTTTCATTCAACTGTGGTCAAGTGGCTGCACACCGCTCAGGAGGGTAGAGAGAAACTATTTCCGAGAAATTCTGAAGGTCAAATTAATCTAGGTCAGTTTAGCATAGTGGGCGGCACCCAGCAGGACACTAGTGCGAATGATATGTTTCAAACCTTGTATCCAGAGGCCGGACACAGCCACAGAGCCGGATCGAAATACTATGGAGCCATTGGAACCAACTATAAACTAGAAGATGAAATCCTAGCAGGCTTGGGCATCGGAACTGCAGCCTTCGAAGCTGAGTTGAAAGATATTGCAATTGTGTGGGACGAGCAAAATTACAATGTACTTCCGTCCAACTACGAAGATCTAGATCTTAACGATATTTTGCGCAAAATAATCCCTACGATAGAAGTCGAAGTGGGTGTCAACGCCGAGGATGGAACGACCTGGGCTTCTCTGGCCGCCAGTCAAAAGTTCAGCATTCCCGTGTCTGAATTCAAAGGCCGCGCGACCGCCGGTAGATTATACAATGATCTGGATCATATAAAAGATGAATTCAACGATATGGGAGTGGATTGGATTGACAGCATTACGGTTGGCCCCCAACGCCGGCACGACGGAGAAGATATGAATAACATTTATATAAACTTTAAGATGGGGTCTGAGAGGGTTTCCTACTACCCCTACATCCACGACCCCACGGAACTAGAGAGGGTTTTAGACAACTTGGCAAAATTCCACTCAGATCGCGAAGGCTGGAAGTCAGAGCTTGAAATGATGCTCAAGCGGTACGATCTGCTAGAGGGCGCCGAACTTTATCAACTAGCCCAGGAGGTTGATAATGCAACCTTTGATGAAAACGGGTGGGACACCGAGGTGGACGATCCGTATAATCCCACAGAGTTGACAGCTGATATATGGGGCATAGAAGTTCGCAAAGACGCTGCCGGCCCCCAGACAGATCGGATACTTTCCTCGCGCGATTTTAAAATTGCTTTAAAGAAAGCTATAGTCTTATCCGCTACACAGAAAGCTTCAGTTGGCGACATTCAATATCCGCCTTACAGCTTCAGCGCAACACACATAAAAGAAAAGACGTACCAATACAGACTTCATTTTGGAGTCACGGACGATTCTTCGGATGCGCAGGTGGCTGTCCTAACCGCCGTGCTAAAACATTTAGATGCAGATGATATACAATTAATTGTCGACAGGACTTTATCAGACATAGTTAATACCGATTCCGACACTGCTCAGAAAAGGTTGAAGGCCATGACCCAAGACTCTGCAAAAGAGCCAGCTTCGGAAACATCAAAATTGTTCGAAGGCTGGAGAAGGTATGTTAAAAAATAGTCAGGTTGTATGCCCAAATTGTAAGATGCCTTTACAGGACACTGAAGACTGTATATACTGTGATTACAAGGAGAAAAAGGGTGATAAATAAGATCTTAGATTGGTTTAGGGGTACTCCCCACCCGGCTACCGCTATTTTATCTGACGATCCGTCTGCGAATTATATCGTATTTTTAGATATGGACGGGGTTTTAGTTGATATGACTAAATTGACGGTAAAAATTATAAACGAAAATCTAGCCATGCTTAGAGATGGCACACCAGTCGAGGAAATACACCCCAGACCCTCAGAGCCAACATACAAGAGAACGTCTAGCCTTTATTTGAATGCTAGAAAGCAATTAGAGAAGCTAGCCGCACTCATGGAGGAAGCCGGCGAAGAAACCATCACATACGCGAGGTTTGAACACTTAACGTTCCTGAAAGACACCGACGCACTTCGAAGCGGTTTGGAGCTTCAAGTGGGTGAATATTTCTTGTCCATGGCCACTGGCAACAGGGACTTTTGGATGAACATGGAGGCTCTACCCAATGCTCAAAAATTAGTAGACATGGGGAATCTAGTCTCCGACGCCTCCGGTGGAGTTAGAATTCTATCCGCGCCGCTGGACAATATAGTTGTTAAAGCGAAGAGAGACTGGGTAAAGGAAAACCTGAAAAACGTACAACCAGAGAATGTTTTCATCGAGAGAGACAAAGGTAAGTTCTTATCAGACTACGAGATGCCTGCGGGAACAGTTCCAATACTTATCGATGATCGGGAAAAGTACAGGAGTGCTTTTGAGTCATCCGGCGGAAAAACGATTCCGTACAATCCGCAAAAAGTTCGCAAATCATTTAAACTAGCCAAGTCCATTCTAAAGAAAATTATCAGCCGCTAGACATTAAATATATCTAATTGAGGGGGCATATGCTACAAAAACAAATGAAGTTTTGTGTTGGCGATTTGGTGAGGTTCGCCGGATGGTCCGATCCTGTCAACGTACTGGACGATCATAAGATGGATCCGGGTACCCTTGGCATAGTCATACAAGTTACGCCACCCGTTGAGGGGGAGGGGTATCTTATGGTGGAAGAATATCTCGTTTGTTGGCCCCGCGACAGCGCGTTCTGGATGTATGAAAACGAAATGGAATTAGTTAACGGTGTCAGATAGAAACATTGAGGTGGGCGATCTAGTGTGCCTGTCGCAACTTGAGCTTTCATTTTCTGAACAACCGACCGACCGTGGTCTAGTCATTGACATCGACAATGGTTTCTATTTGGTACATTGGTCGATTGGCCCCCCTACTCGGTCTTGGCAAACCATCGAGGAAATAATCAAATTAAATCAATATTGTCTTGATTAATTCTGCGTTTCTAGTTATAATAATGGTAAAGAAGAGTAGTAAAAGTAGATATAACATAGGAGATCTGATAACAATATCAGAGGAATTAAGATCAATAACATCAGATTCCGAACCCCCCTTACTTGGGATAGTTTTTGGTGTTAGAGAATCCGGCAATTTTGATATGCATGAGTATCAAATTCTTTGGCAGGACCCCGGGGAGAATATGTCGAGCGAGGAACAGTGGTATCCAGAAATGTTTTTACAAGGTGTTAAGAAATGAAGAATAGAGAATTTAATTTAGGTGATCTGGTTAAACACGAGCTGAGTGGTTTGGGGATTATCATGGATAGGGCATATGTCGAGACAACTGGCGGCGCGCGCTATGCCTATGGCTGGAGAGTATCTTTTCTAAATGGAGAAAACTTTAACGCGTCCAACGACTCGCTGATTCTCATGAACGAGAAAAAGAAAAAGTGATAGAAATTGGCGATCTTATCGCCTGGACTACCAACGCTAGCGACTCCGAACAGGTGGGTATCGTTATATCCGATATCACCCTCGACCGCAACGCCGTCCGAGTGCGCTGGCTTAGGCCCTATGAGTGCAATGGTGATATCATCTGGGAAGACGAAGTGTGGACCTACAGATGTCGTATGCTCTCTAGATCTAGGCCGGCCAAAGCTTCAAGCTAAACAGTATATGGTATGCCGTCCCTTCCGAAACTAAAAGCAGGAGATCTTGTAACGCACGTAAGTCAAACGTGGGTCCTGGGCACGGTCATTATGACAGCCATTACAATTGCCGGCCACTCTGTTTGCGAGGTCGTCGTCATAAGAGACAGACTAGATCCAGAAAATGTAGGAAAGGTTAAGTACCTTAATCGATGTTACTGGACCCTTGTTGAAGACTCAAAAAAAAATAAAACAAACCTTGACTAATATAGATACACGTGCTAATGTAGAGGAGTGGTGAGTGACTTAAATACTCATCGGCCGAAAGGAGATAAATTATGGAAGAGCTTGTATCTTATATTCGCGATGCACTGGAAGGCAAATGTTCCGCTCGTAGTCTCGATGACGAAGATGATTTTGAGGCAGTAATGGAAGAAATAACTCAGGCAATATTTGCTTGGGTTGATGATCATGGGGAAGCTGCGTTTGCTTATGGTTCGCCTCGCGACGAATGGTGAACGAGATATGATCCGATGCAAAGTGGGCGACTTGGTAGAGTATCAAGGGCAGATAGGACTGGTCGTTGCGCACAAGCTATATGATGCGAAGCGTGACGGCTACTTAGTTAGATTTAGCAACGATTCCCATATGGGCACAGAGTTGCTTCTGCCGTCTGAAGTAAGAATTATCTATATTGCAAAAAACATTGAAAACCCAGTTGACATGCTGAGTTTTTAATGATAATATTAAGGCATGAGGTTTTGGTTTATGGGGGCTGCTGGCCTAACGGGTAAGGCAAATGGCTTTTAACCATTCGATTTCTGAGTTCGAATCTCAGGCAGCTCACCAACCAACATTCTTGTCGTTTTCCTGCGAAGTTAAAAAGGATACGATGAGTCAGTTTATTTAGTCAAGGAAAGGAAATTATTATGACTATTGAAATTACATTTAATAAAGTTAGAAACGTGCTCTTTGATCCAGAGGAGGAATATTATGAATTCCTGGCCTTGATCGATGAAACGTTTCCAGAATTCCCAAAGGGGAGAAACCCGCGAAGTGTTAACAAGAACACTACGCTTTATAGGGCAATCACGCACAGTCTTGAAGTTAACGAGAACTTCCACCACTATAGCCGCGGCATCCAGGGTACAGTCTCTGACGTAATGCAGTGCAGCCGTACCGGACGTTTACGCGTCTTTCTCGACCCCTCCCGTAAAGATGGCCACTTTGACGGTGGACACAATCTAGCGGCGATTGCTGACCGTAATCCGTTAATTAATGGAACTCGTTGGGTCAAGTTCAAGATCTTCACTGGAGATTTGACTGACGAGGAAATCCGCCGTCTCGCACATGCAAACAACCACTGCAAGAAGCAGCAGGCGCGCAATGAGGCCAACATCGATGGTTGTTTTGATATGTTTCATACTGCGCTAGCTGATTATGAAGATAACATTTCATACTTCGACGGTGACGAGGGCTCTTATCGCATCGAGACTATTATCTCTATGCTCATTTCGGCGACCGGCCCGTTTGCATACAAGTTCTTCACTGAATCAGATGCGCGCAAGAATTCTCACACAAAGTCTGCGCGAAGCATGTACCGTCGAGGCGTTACTTCGAAGGTTAACTATTTTGTCAAGAGATCTCAGGACTTCGCAAAACTCTGCGAGGGGAAAGATCCGATTCTTAATGAGTTTGTACAGTTGTGGGATTATATTCTCACTGACACAGAGAGACTGTACGGCGCTAGTCAGCTGCGCACAGGGTCATATCGTCGCCTCAAGATCTTTGATTCCGAGAACAACCCACTAACTAAGACTTGCAAGGAAACTTCTTTTACTATTTCTGGTATTGAGAACTCCACCCCAATACCGTCACAGTTTGTAATGATGATCATCAGCGCCCTGTTCCGACACGAACTCCGCGTCAGTCGATCCGGTCAGCTGACTTGGCGAGATGATCTTCAAGAGGCAAAGGAGCGCTGGGCCGACAACGCGCTAATAACTATGAAATCTCTTTCAGATCGGTGGGCAAGCCATCTAGGTACCGGCGGAGATGTTCGAACGTTTATGGAAGATTCTGATGTCTGGGATATGGTTTCTCAGAACCTAGCTTAACAACTTATATAAAGAAAGGATGTATTAATGACTTATCGAGCACATCAAACAAGTGCTGTACTGCTTATCACTTTTATTGTGTTGCTAGTCGCGGCCACTACCAGTAGCGGATGCCAGTCCGAAGCCGACTGTGTTGAACCCGAATTCATTCGTATCGATGGCGAACGCCTAGGTGATTGTGACGACGACGACTCAGCCGACGACGACGACAGCGCAGATGGCTTGTCGTACGACGAACCGATCATCGTGTCTGACGACGACGATTCTGTAGACTTTTAACAAACCCAACCCGCAGGGAGGCATGGGGAGATCAGCACAATATTAAAAAATCACTATTTTCTCCTTATTTATGGTGACCGTGCTAGTCTGATAGATGCCTCTATATTTTAGAGAAGCAAATTATGAAAAACTTAATCTTTTGTTTATACTGCGTTTTGAACGCATGCTTTTATGTAACTCCAGCCTCTCATAGCCACAGCTATCATAGCGGTTACGAGAGCAGTGACCTACGGGTAGAATCTGCGGAGGCTACTTGTGAGTGGAACTCTTTTGTCGGAGAGGCCTACTGGAAATTCGATGCAGAAGTATACAGTCCTTATTGGATACATACGGTTGATGCTCTTATGACAAACAGTCCAGAATATTCTGATATAACTATACGACTTCACGATATGGGTGCCGGCCACTGGGGAGACAATGCCTGGATCGCTATCCCTTGCGCCGCAGCATACGATGTTGAATTCATAGCTTACGACGAGAACGGAAACATCGCGACAAGATGGGATTTGTGGTAGGCTACTCCGAAAACCAGTACATCCTTTTGCGCGCCACCAAACTATTTAGTTAGGACAACATCGTGCAAATAAAAATTACAAAACAATTAATATCAGAAGAGCTTATCAGTGAAATAACCTTCGCGTCGGCCGTGAACAACCTAGGCGGCAAAAAGATGCAGAAAGCTGTTATAGGGTGGAGTAATCGAGAACACCACGACGACTACGACGGAAGCCGTCTTGCCCACGATCCCAAGCTAATCGCTCGCCGAGTAAAAAAAGTGAAAATTTGGCTTCTTGATATTATTCCCGACGACTTAACCGACAATCAAAAGGGGCTAATTGTAACTTGGCTAGCTAGGCTCACAAGGGATTTATCTACGGGTTACATGACAAGTTTTCTTGGGGAGCATTACCCGGGCAACGACGCATGGAGCGACTTTGAAATGTTTTTCCACTATCAGCAGTTTATGTCCGAGAAGGATTTAAATAAAGTTGCAGATCTAGAACACCTTGAAGAGATCGTCAACGCCGCCCGCCCGCAGATTGAAGCATATCAAGAGAAGCAATCTTATATGGATGCAGAAGAGGGCACTGAGGTATTCCGCGACGACGAAGAGTGGTATATTGCAGCCCTCCACAACAAAGGAGCGGCTTGTGAGTTTGGCAAGGGGACAGATTGGTGTACGGCAGCACCCGGCCTAAATTATTTCGAAGAATACTATGAGGAAGATGATCCACTATTCTTCTTTCAAAAGAGGACCAACGACGAGCGTTGGCAATTCCACTATGGTTCAGATCAGTTTATGGATGAGGATGATCATCCAATCTCTAAAGATGAAACTGGACTTTTACACGACCTATTGATGCAAACAGATGCACCGACAAAGTATCCTATTTTAAGGAGTGTCGATGCGCGTTTTAAAGTTATGAATAGGTCGACTTCAGCGGCAGATTTGCATGCACTACTTGATTCTGAAGGAATGGATTACGGCCGCGCCATTGCCATCGCAGCACATCCCGGCGCCGGGGACGAAACTCTTAAGGTTTTGATGGATATGGATCCAGTTAAGGAAGGCTGGATAGCTGTTTACCTTCCTGGCCACTCGCCGGCTGCGCATGGTACTAAATTGAAACAATCCATCGCTGAGAATCCCCACGCTAGCCCAGAAATTCTAGAACGATTGATGCGCCTGATGCGCATCGCCGAAGAAGAGTTTGTGAAAAACAAACAAGACGCTGACCGGACCCGCCCGCTTCGCGGCTCGACCCGTGAATATTACAGGGCAATATATAAGGCTATCGTATATAACCTTAATGTATCGACAGAGACGCTGAGAGATCTATATGCGTATTACAAGGAGACGAGCGGTGTACGCGGGACATTCATGCTGCTAGTGATAGGGGAAAAGATCAGAGCCCGCGAAGAGGAGGGGAGAAATCTCACTCAAGTGGCTCTAGAGGACTATGCGTTTTCTCAAACAAAACTCCCGCCTAGTAATGAAAACCTCCTCGCAAGATGGAAAAATATTATAAATTAGAGTTGCTATTCTGAGTATCCTGTGCTATTATATACTCATGGATGACGATTGCACTAAATTTCGCCTAGGCGCTCTAGTAGAACTTAAGTATTATCAAGGAAGCGTGTTGGCAGTTATACTGCAAAACCCCCCTTTTCTGTGGGACAGAATGAAAGTTCAAATGATTGGCGAGCCCCGTCCCGAAATAGTAAAATGTAGCGATTGGGTACTGGCATGTACCCATCCCAAGAATTGAATTAAAAAACGATAGTTTTATGGGGGTGTATCCCAACCGGCAGAGGAAATCGACTTAAAATCGATCAAGTGTGGGTTCGAATCCCACCACCCCTACCAAAATATTATGAAAGACTATAAACCACATATTACAATGCTGAAGGTTGAACTAAAGAACAAAGACGAAAATGTTCTGACGGTAGATCTTAGCGATGACTTCGTTGAGTGGTTCAAGGTAACACACAATTTGAAACGATGGGCACCAAAGCAGTTTAAGAGTTGGCTCATCAAAGTATTAGAAGGCGACAAATGAAACAACATCACGGAATTAAAGTTGGCGATCTAGTGAAGTTTAAACATCATATATTGAAAGGCGATCATGGTCGTCTAGTCACGGAACTGTGGACTGACGAGGGCCACCTAGCCCAGTTCAAGCAAACAGTAGAGCACATTCGCCTTTTAGGTGACTCCTCTGGTCGCTGGTATCTTGCGTCAGATTTCGATGTACTTTCAAGGGGAAGAGAATGAGAACGTACGTGAACATGGAAAAAGAACAAATTGAAACAATCTTAGATATTTTTGTTGAGATTCAAGTACGCCGCGATCTCAAACCCAGCGAACAATACGTGAAAACTATTTTGCTTGAAGCACTTGACAGGGCGATCAATAGCTGGTAATATAAAGGAAGTTAGCTGAGTTAGCCGATGACGATCCTAAGAGCGAGCAAAGAACAAATTTACTGTTATAACCTATGCGCGTGTCAGCATAACAGTAAATGCTCCGATCTTATATATCGGCTGATGGGGGTGCAATTCCCTCCACGCGTACCATTTTATGGCCAATTGGGTTAACTCAAGATGGTTACAAGAGAGTATATAGAATACGGAGCATCTTTCGAATCTGCTCTGTCCGAGATAAAGAAGGGGAATAATAAGTTAGAGAACCTACAGTTTTTGCGCGTAACGTTTCACCCGATCAAAACTAGGTCGACTGAGCTTACGGATGAACAACTAGAACATGTGGTCGGAGGCCGAGCAGTTTGGCTCAAGCCTCTGCCCATTAGAGGGAGAGAAAGATGAGAGATCGATTGAACGAACCAATTGTGTGTGCTGACGGGTTTCGAATGTCCGTCCAAGGAAACGAGGCCGCTTACTGCGAGCCACGCCGAGACAATCAAGAAAAGTACATTCGGGTGGAGATTGGCTTTCCGTCTGAAGAAGAACCCCTCATTATGTCATATGCAGAAAATCCTAGGGACCCAATCAACACTGTATATGGTTGGGTCCCTGTCCAAGTCGTTACAGACGTTATTGCGAAGCATGGGGGTATTGTAACGGGCGAAGTGCCCCCCGGCGTCGCGCGCCTTGAAGCCTCATGAAAGATATTAAAGTTGGAGACTTAGTTAAGATTCTTCCTGGCACGGAAGACGCTCGCCTTCCTAAGAACAGAATGGGGGTGGTTATAAATAACGACCCCGGGAAGCAACCCGGCCAAACTACGACTTGGAATGTACATTTTATAAACAATGGGGTTTCAATGAGGTTTCATGAAATGTTTATAGAAGTTATAAAGGAATGAATGTTTGAAGTTGGAGATTTGGTTCGATTAGTTACTAGTCCAAGATATCCGGACAATAGAAATTTAGCATTAATAGTTAAAGTTGTATGGGAGAGCCCCATCCCGCACGCGCGCCCCCGACGAGTGGCCTCGTATCGAGCGGCGCTAGTTGGGCACGAGGGTATACATGTAATATATTCGTGGGAAGTCGAGAGAATATAAATCTCAGGTTCCCGTACTACGGAATTCGCTATCGAAAATTTTTTCCCCTTTCCCTAGTTCGCAATAGGGCACATATCGATTTTTTCACAACATATATCGAGAATAGATCTAATTAGTATACACCTGCAAGAGAAGGCTACAATGTCACATATGAAACTTATACTAGAAAACTGGAAGAAGTTTATTAACGAAGGCACACCGTCTGATAGTTGGTCCCCCGAGGAACAGCGCGCCCACGACATAGCCCAACGGGTATACCGCTCCATAAAACAAGAGGGATATATTGCAGTGCTCCCCGACGACTTCCCAGGTCAGTTCGATGTGTACTCCAACAAAACCCCAGAGCAGGTCGTCTTAGCTAAGCTTATGGAACACGCCTTGTTCGACATAAAGTTAGCCCGCCGCCGAGCCGGCGCGCGCCAGCAGCGCGGCCATTGGAGGCATTGGGCACAGGACTTGTATGATGAAGGGTTCCTCGCGACGTCGCCCCCGGCCCAAGCAAAAAAGTAGAAAACAGCCCTTGACATCCTGTTCCCCGTCACCTATAATATAACTAAATGGAGACACTAATGAATACAGCATACCCACCCCATACCCTAGACGACATCGAGCAGGCAGCCCTTGACCGGCTAACTGACGACCGTCGTACGAACGGCCCCCTTCCACCCGAGGCCGAGGAGTCCCTGCACCTAGCCGGTGTTTTTTGGGATGAAGAGGCAGACGAATATATTTCTATTACGCGCCTCGTCTCTGATCACAACATGAATATCCTACAGCAACTACTACCAGAAAACTAAAAAAATTCGTAACTGCTACTTGCTTTTCTAACCCAGCTACGCTATAATTAGAGCATGGAGAGAGACAAAAAAATGACTCAACTTGCGCAGAAGCTTCAGAGCGTTGTACAGAACCCCTTGCTATCTCAGCGAGATAGGGAGTTTGCTAGGTCCCTGGAAAAGTATTACGAGAAGAACAGGAAGCTATCTACTGGTCGGCGTCGCTGCTTGGCGCAACTAGAAGCCCGGGCAGAATCACTTAAGTCTGTTAACGTTGATCGGAAGACTCTAGATCGTCTCAATCGGCTAGCAGCTAAAGTTGAAAGCAACGCATGGGCCACAGATTTTGTTACGTCCCTTACTGACAGAATTGGTTATGGACGGGAACTCACTCCTGCGCAGATTAATCGACTAGGACAGATCGAGGAAGAGTATTCCGATGCAGCTGTTGAAAAGAAGGCAAAGTTTGCTCGCGAGTTTTCCCCCGAGATGCGCGCTAGAATGAATGTCGCCGCAGAATACTACGTTAACAATCCCCCCTACTATGGTGATCTAATTAAGCAGATTGGTGATGACGAGGATTTCATTCCTTCCGAGAAGCAGTGGAGATCAATGGTGGAGAACAAGTATGCCAGCAAAGTCTGGGAAAATTACACTTCTCCCCCCAAGTATCCAGTAGGTACATGCGTACAATTGCGTAAAAGTTCGCGCGTCCTGTTCTGCCATCAGAGCAAGATGGGTTTTGTTGTCGAGGCCGGCCAAAAGGTGCCGGTTACATCGGCCAAGGGGGGGAAGATCTATCTCATCCTCCCGGTAGGAGAGATTACTCCCATTTATTGCGAGGAGCGCGATCTTAAACTATATAGAAAGAAGAAGAAAGAAGAAGATATCTTTTAGTACACAAGCTACCGGAGGTACTATACATAAAATAAGGGTTCCTGTCTCAACGAACCCGTTCGCCCAAATTTGGTAAAAAGGAAATATATTTTTAAAGTAATGGGCAACCCGATAGAGGAGTTAACGAGAGGCTGGCAAGTCGGCAGCGAGGACACCCGACACCTCCGGTTTTTTTATTTGACAATAAAGTTTTAGTCATTGACACAGACCCGAATCTCAGGCATAATATACGTATGATGAAACTTGGCGATTTGGTAAGATGTATATATGCTAGCGGGCAGATCGGCTTAATTGTCGGTGTCGCGACAGACCATGCCCGACCCCTGTATAGTGTCCTCATCGAAGAGGAAGGTGGCAGGTCGCGCGCATACCGCTTCGTTGCAGAGCATCTGGAGTTATTAAGTGAAGCCGGGTGATCTAGTAAAATTGTGTGGCGCTCTAGACCCCACCGGCAAGGCACTGGGCATTGTAGTATGCCGGCATGCCTCCGAAACTACGCGCAGCGGCACTACCCTCGACACGGTTATCGATGTATATTGGCCAGAGGACGGACATCCCGCCGGCGGCTATAGGCGCACAGAACTATCAGAATTTTTGGAGGTTGTAAATGAAAGTCGGTGACTTGGTGAAAGCAGCAGACAAAACGTTTTATCAGACCATATGGGAAGGTGCAGGTATCCTGCTTCGTCCCGACGAGGGGCGCACATATGTTGAGTGGTCGAATTCCTGGGAAATTCTCTGTGATGACGGTAAACGTCGAGTTATTGACGGCGAAGATATTGAGGTAATCGGTGCAACGCGATGATTCAGAATATCCCAACCTAGGCGATCTATTGTTTATGGAATGTTTGCCCGGGGGACCGTGCCTTTACCTGGGAAAGTATCGAGGTATAGGAAACCAATTATACTTCACAGTATATCACGGTTCTTCACAAACAATTATGAAGCTTCCAGATTATCACTTTATCGATATTGAGTTGGCCAAAGATTGTGGCTACTAGAGAGAGTGTTAAGATCGGTGATTAAAACTTTTATTTGACAATAAAGTTTTCGGAATTGACTTCTTCTAAAATCTCAGGCATAATATATACATGATGAAGATTGGCGATTTAGTTCAGGAAGTCGACCCCGAGCGACCGGAGGAGAAGTTTCCCATGGGAATCGTCATTCCTTTCCCGGCCGGCTTTCCCGAATCCGTCGGCCGCAGCGCCGCCGATTACGAAAACGGCGACATAGTGTGGGTTTCTTGGCCCCAGCTTGGCCAAGAAAACTGGTGCTATATAGATGAATTGAGGTTGCTGAATGAAAATCGGTGACTTGGTAAAATACACCCCCGAAATGACAGGGCTGCAAAATTGTTTTGGAATCGTTATTGGTTTCAACGGAGGAGCGGTGGAAGTCCAGTGGACTGACCTTCACTCCGCCCCAGCTTTGACGACGCGCACGCGCGGCAAGGAAATCGGAGTCGAACTACCTGATTTCTTGGAGGTTGTAAATGAAAATCGGTGACATTGTAACGGAAACGGGCACGTGGAGACTACGTACTCCGTACGTCGGTGAACTCGGCATTATAGTGCCACTCCCGGGCAGGTTAACTGGAACACAGTTCGAACGGGAAGCTAATGACGGAAACATTGTTTGGGTTCACTGGACTGAATCTGGTGAGGATATCTGGTCCTTCGTTTCAGAGTTGGAGGTTGTAAGTGAAAATCGGTGACTTGGTAAGATTTCGTTCCTCGTACCCGGATTGGCCTGTAGGAATAGTTGTAGAGGAATTTCATCTGAACTCTGTCGCTGTGGCACAACCATATACCGAACTGCGTGTTCAATGGCTAGACGATGACAACAAGAATGTTAGCTGGGTAAGGCGGAAAGACTTGGAGGTTGTAAGTGAAAGTCGGTGACTTGGTAATGAAGGCCAAAACCAGCGGTGTCCGCGATGCGGCGGGTTTTGGAATTGTGATAGATACTGTGTATAAATCGGGCGGTCAGTACCGACCCAACGGCCGAGGATGTAAGGTCCGGTGGTCAAATGATTACGGCACATTCTGGGCAGCCGAAGATAAGTTGGAGTTGATAAATGAAAACCGGTGATCTCGTCACTGTCAAACACCAAAGGGATGTTTTTTTTAATGCGTCTGTTACAACTATGGGAATCATTATAGAGACTAAATCAGTTGAATCGATAGAATCAGAGACTCCTTGCGTCATGATTCCGCTGTATCGAGTGCATTGGTTCCTATCCGATGGCTCTTTTCCCGGGAAAGCTTGGTACGACAAAGAACAGCTTAGGATTGCCAAATGAAGAACAGCGCGCCATGTGAAAACTGTAACAAAAAAGCTACACGGCGATTTAAAATTAACGAACCTGGGGTTGTCTACAAGCTAAACAATACCGACGTAGAATCAGACCGGTCAGGCACCTTTTGTACCGTCGCCTGCGCCAAGAGTCACGCTGCCTGGATGCACGCATGCGGGCGCTCCAAGATGCCGAAAGGTTGGAAAGTCGAGGAAATTAAAAAGTGAAACCCGGCGATCTTCTCAGAGATAAGGAGTATGGCGACATTGGGATACTTATTAAGATTGGCCACCCTGACAACGATACGATCTTCGACGATCATGAAAAAAGAACGTATAATTATTTAGTTTTAGATACTAGGGGGAAGTGCACATGGCTCCCACTAGACTATCTAGAAAAAGACTGTGAGATTATATATGAAAGTACGTGATTTGGCCTTGACAGCACTGGGGGTTATTGCTATAGTAATAATGAGCTATGAAGATTTCTTAAGATATAGAGATCGGCGCTGGAGACGATGATATGAAAGCTGGCGATCTCATACGATTTACATGGAAGGATCAAGAAAGTAGAATCCACTGGAATGCAATGGAGCATGTCGGCATTTTTGTTGAATTTGTTGAAGGCGACTACAAAGATGGCACATACGTTGCGGTCGTACCCGAGTCTAAACATTTGTCTGCCGGCCCTGCCCGTTTTTCAGAAATACACTGGAACTGTGAAATAATCAGTGAACACTAATAGACTATGCCCGAGACTGGGCGATCTAGTGAGGCACACTCACTCTGATGGAGGTTCCACGATAGGACTGGTAGTGGAAACTTACGGCATTAAACTTTATATCAGGGAGATCGGCAACGATGTCCCGGGCCAAGATCTCTTTGTTGCGCGCAACAAAGTTGAGGTAATCTCCGCTGCCCCTCGCAAAAAAGTATTTCAAAAAAAGTATTGACTTCCTTCAAAGCTTCAGGCATACTGTAGGTACGATGAAACGTGAGGGACGAAACCTGATTGCACTCGCTGCCTGGAACCACCGGGGAGCAGGGGAGCATAAGAACAAGGCCCGCAAGGGTTCCGGCAAGGGCAGCGGCAAAGTTGCTCGACACCCGAAGCACAAGGGGCGACGTTATGTCTGACAGAATTGAAGTCGGAGATTTGGTAAAAAGAATTCCTCCTCACCTGGGACCAGACAACAAAGTTTATCTGGTGGCAGAAATAGAAAAACGCGAACATACCGATGGAAGGCCGATTCTCGGCCCCCACGGTCGACCAAGTTGGTGTGTGCTACACGACGACGCGGGCCGCCTGACTGCCGTCCGCCAGCTGACACTCGTTCAAAAGGGAAAACAATAATATGTGTATCGCACAACATGTACCAGAAATGTCAAACTCCGAACTTAACGGACTAGCCCAGAATCGCTTCATTGACGAAGAGACTGCGCTAGCAATTGTTAAAACGGGCTATAACCGCGCACTGCACAAGTTGGCCACTAATTCTAACATTTCAAATAAAGTTGTTGATATTCTTTTTCAACGACGAGGGTTTGTGATTAAGTGCATACTAATACGGTCTGGTCATGTTTCTTCTGATAGGTATGAGGAGGTTTTAGCTATGTTGAATCCTCGCCTACGCGCGCACCGAATTATGGACACGTTTGTCGGCGGCTGGTACCATGACGGCGTTGGTACTCCCGCGAACTTGTTGGGCCAAATATTTGACGGTCTTGTTGATACTGGCGAGATGCGTCATTACTGGCTTTCGTACTTCGCAAGAAATACTGGGTGCGATCTAGCTTTGCTAGCAAAGTTACAGCGATTCCAAGCCGACAAGCCGCCGGCGTACGGAGTTTCGCAGGCTCCCGCCGACGCGATTCGAAAAAAGCTAGTCGAGCTATCTCGACAAGAAGCTGCGAAAGACAAGTAATATCAACAGCTTAGGGAAAACAAAATGAAAACTGTTATTGTTTTTGACACTGAAGATCAAGAGGGAATGAAGAATTCTTACAAGATTATCAACATGTTGGCGACTGAATATAACATCAGAGCGACCCCAGGTGACGTTGGCCCTGCTTTCGGCAAGATCGAATTTATCAAAATGATTCGGGCATGCGTACGTGAGGCAGAGGAAGCTGCAAAGCAGGATCCGCTCATGCCTGGAACTCTGTCCTGGGCCAAGCGTTTCACAGAGAAAGTATTTTCCGCCAAGAATGCCGGAGGCCGCTACCAGGGCTAAACTTTTATTTGACAATAAAGTTTTCCTGCTTGCAATTAGTAAAAATCTCAGGCATAATATACCTATGATAAAGATTGGCTCATTGGTTAAACTCGTACGTGACGGTCGCCTCGCTGTCGTCCATCGCGTTGCTGTAAACGGCAACATTGGTCTACGACCCCTTGATGGTCTTGGAATTCGCGGTGAACGGGCACTCCCCGGGGACTGTCTTATTTGGACCTACAGCGAACGCATCGAACTCCTATCATCATGAAGATCGGCGACTTGGTAAGAAATCTAAACTCCGAGTACGGAGAACTTGGTGTTATTATTAATTTCGCCTCTTCCAACTTCAAGGAATCGCATCCGATTGTTGCATGGGGTAATAGAACAGCACTTATCCTGCGAGATTATGTGGAGGTTATAAATGAAAGTCGGTGACTTGGTAAAAGCAATCCCACTCGCAAAGTGGGATGTAAACCCTGACGATTACACCCAAATTGGTGTTGTAGCTAAGCTGGGCATTGATAGTGAACTGCTGCCCGATCCTGATAAGATTGTACTCCTTAACTTTGGGCATGATGATGGATTCTTTCGCATATGCGACTGGAAGTTTGAGGTAATCAATGAAAATCGGTGACTTGGTAAAGTATGATGTATCCCTGAGCGGATTAGAAGAGTGCGTCGGTATTATTGTGGCGCAGAATGGAATGGAAGCCTTTGATGTTAGGTGGAATGACCGACATTCCAAGTTACAAGACATAGCTGCTAACGAAATTAGCACAGAGTTAAAAGAGTTTTTGGAGGTTGTAAGTGAAAATCGGTGACTTGGTAAAGTTTTCTGGGACTAGCGGAAACTTGGCCGGCTGGGATTACACGGGCATTCTCGTGAAGGTTTCGAAACCCACGGGCCTAGGGAAGCCGATTGCAACGGTTTTTTGGAATGCGGCCCACGGTCAGGTTCAGCACCATCCCCTAGTAGAGCAGTTGGAGGTTGTAAGTGAAAATCGGTGATTTAGTAAAAACATCCTGCTTCGGCCCACGTTACAGTCGCGGCGAGGTCGGCGTACTTGTTAAGCCATATGGGAGAGTGCCGCGCTGTTGGGTGGTGCTCTTCGGGAACGTCGAGGAAGTAGTTGCAGTAGACGGACTGGATCTAATTAATACAGCCTAGCGATAAAACTTTTATTTGACAATAAAGTTTTAGCTATTGACTTCTGCCTTGCACTCAGGCATAATAAGAGAGTGAAAGGGCAATCAAGCCCAGAGGATACATAATATGAAGCTTACTGATACTGAAATTGAAATCCTTCTTGACGTTACTTCGACGCATATTGTGCGCGCAGAGGACGGGCAACCAGTGGCGCAAGACTGGATGGTTGGAGATGTTGAATCTGTTATGCAGTCTCTCTGCCGAGAGGTCGAAGACCGCCGCGACCCTGGCTGCGCTAGCGCATTCGCCAACCAAATTGATCTTTTTGACATCAACAACCTTTAATTGGAATTTTAAAATGGAACTTTGGAATACGTGTAATTCTCTTCGATACGGATTTGACGAAAACTATGACAGACCATCATACGAGGATGAAGAAGCAATTGATGAAACTCAAGATGAAGATCGCGAAGAACAAGTCTAACTTTTATTGTCGATTTTGTGGCTGGAGTAGTCATAAGCAGCGGAATAGTTGCCCGTCTTGTTATAGCAGTGTACCACTAAAAGAACGATAAAACTTTTATTTGACAATAAAGTTTTAGCTATTGACTTTGCTAGCGCGATCAGGCATAATAAGAGAGTGAAAGGGCAATCAAGCCCATGGGGACAGGTCAATGATAACGGATCCAATGATTCAAGTGGGCACGCTATTGCAGTTTTATGGCGGAACTCCCGACGGAGACTGCACCGGGCTGGTGCTTAAGATTGGTTGGGACGGAGCGCCAACGATCTTGTGGTCAGACACGACTACTCCCCAACTTCACGAGCCCGATGGTTGCAAGCAGGCACTGTTTGACGGCACGTGGGAAATTCTTAACCAGTGTGATTAAAACTTTTATTTGACAATAAAGTTTTAGCTATTGACTTCTGCCTTGCACTCAGGCATAATAAGAGAGTGGAAGGGCGCTCAAGCCCAAACGGAGATTAGAAAATGTCTTATAAGCGAACTGTACACTGCTCTTACTGCTACAACACCGGCCACAATCGGCGCGGCTGCCCCGATCTCAAAAAGTTTATCAAGGAGAACCCTGATAGCTATGTCGCCAAGCGCGCCGAATCCCGTAAGGCTAGCCAGCGGCCGCGCAAGTGCTCTTACTGCGCTACCCCGGGCCACACCCGCCGTACCTGCGAGAAGTTTAAGACGAATCGTCAGATCTTCATCGACGATGCGCTGCTTTACCGGCGAGCCTTCAAGGCATGGGCAGATAAGGTTGGCCTAGGCATTGGCGCACTAGTGGAATACGAAGGAGTGCAGCACATAGACCGCGACGGGAACTGGACATATGATAATGATGCTAAGGTGCTGATGATGGTCACTCACTTAGATGCTGACGACCATGATATCAGCACTCATCGCAGTATCGTTAGCCGGCATGCGCTTTCTCCGTTGATTGGCCGGCCGATCTGGATGGATGCAACATCGAGCAAGGGTAGAATGCGGCTGCGGCTCCCAGAGATCCCGGGAGTCTCGCCGGCTACCTTCGCCGATCACTGGGACAGCCAACGTCAGCGCGGAGTTGAACGAAGCTTCAAGATTGTTTCCCCTGCACCGGGCGAGATCCCTGAGTCGTACTTATCTCTGGACAATATTGTTGCAATGGCAGACGAGGTATTTAAACCAAAGGCTGCCCATGGCCAAATGCACTACGATACCAAGATTTGCGACGAGCAGCGCGCTGCACTAGTACAGGCAGCAGATCTCGACGCGGGATAAACTAGACACCCTAAAACTAATAATATCAACAAGTTAAGTACACTAAAAAAGTTTTCACTAAAAAGTAAAAATACTTGCAATTCACCCCCCACTGGGGTATACTTAGAGAGTGGAAGGGCACTTAAGCCCACTAGGAGACGACAAACATGGCTATTGACTTCAAAACTTTCGGCAACATCACTTCTCACATTACAGACCAGCGTCTCCCCGTCCTTTTGCGCGGCCGACACGGCATTGGTAAGTCGCAGGTGGTGTACCAGTTCGCGGCAACCCTTGGCCTCCCGGTCGTAGAGCGCCGCGCGTCTCAAATGACTGAGGGTGACCTTCTTGGCCTCCCTAACGTTGCCGACGACGACGCGACCGGACTCCCGGTCACTACGTTCAACGCGCCTGACTGGCTGCACACTGCTAGCACTCAGGCTGTCGTCCTCTTCCTCGATGAAGTCGACCGGGCAACCCCAGAGGTTCGCCAGGGTATCTTCGAACTCACTGACTCGCGTAAGATTGCTGGTCGCACTCTGCACCCCGATACTCTGATCTTCGCTGCCGTCAATGGTGGCGAGCACGGGTCGCAGTATCAGGTCGGCGAGATGGACCCTGCCGAACTTGACCGCTGGGTCTGCTTCGATGTCGAGCCCACGGTAGAAGATTGGCTCACGTGGGGTAAGGAAAACGTTGATAGCGTTGTCTGGGACTTCATTAACCAGAACCGCGATCACCTTGAGCATGGTGGAGAGTTTGAGCCCAACAAGGTTTATCCTTCCCGCCGATCCTGGCAGCGTCTCAACGATGTTTTGACCACTGCTGGTCTGCTGACTGCCAACGAAACGACCGCAGCGTTGTTCCCGATTGCTGCTAGCATCGTCGGCTTCGAAGCTGCTGTTTCGTTCAACGACTTTGTTGCAAACTACGACCGTCAGCTGACCGTCGAGAATATTCTGGTCGACGGCATGATTGAAAAGACTGCCGAGTGGGGAATCAACGACCACTGCGCGATGATTGAAAAGTTCACTGGTGCAGACATCTTCACTAACAGCTTGGACGAGAACCGTATCAACAATCTTGCGCGATACTTCGTTAGCCTGCCCTCTGAGGCAGCAATGAAGCTTTGGAGCGCACTGGGCCAAGGGGCGACGGAGAACACGATTGCTCTGCACAAGGCCCGCGTTGGCGACCAGTCAGTGTCTCAGTACATCGTTGACATCCTCACTGGAGGCGACGAAGCTTCCAGCTAATCACAGTGCAGGGGTCCCCGGCTTCGGCCGGGGGCCGAGAGGTAAATATGAAAGAAAAGAACATAGAAGAAGTAATCATCGATCTGGACCGGGCAATCGAGTCCTCCGATTGGGGCGAAGTACGTACGCTGTGGGAGTCCTACAGCACTAGTGAGTTTGGCCTGTCGGAGTGGATCCACCTACACCAAATCGTCGGTGGAATTCGGTTGGCCAATGCGCTAGCGCAGTCAATCACCCCGCCGCCAGAAGATGAATAAAAACAACTAGTTACACGTTACTTCAGAACAAAACATAGCAATTACAACAACTTAGAGTCCTATATCTTATTTGAATAACTAGTTATTATGCTTGCAATTCGGCTGAAACTCAGGCATAATAAGAGAGTAGGGAGTTACTTAATGACTGACGAATCCAAAACTTTTGACCTTAACATGCACGTTGCGCGACTACTGCGCGATGAGCCCTTTTTTGCTGCACTCAGCCGACGCGTCGACAAGGTAGCCTCCGATGCCGTGCCGACGGCTGGTGTCCGAGTGACCGAAGAAGGTAAGCTGGAAATGGCTTACAACACTCAGTTTTTCGCCGGCCTTACTGATGTTCAGCGAGCCGGAGTACTCAAGCATGAGTTCTACCACCTTGTTTTCGAACATGTTACGGGTCGACTTCCAGAAAAGAAGATGACGAAAATCTGGAACATCGCGACAGACTTGGCTATCAACTCCCACTTGCAGGGACAGCTGCCCGAAGCATGCTGCATGCCCGGCGAAGGACCCTTCAAGAATCTTCCGGCGGGCCAGTCTGCCGAGTGGTACCTTAAAGCCCTGAAGGATATGCAGAAAGAGCAGGAAGAGAACGAAGGCGAAGGCCAGCAGGGCAACAACCCCGGCGACGACTGCGAAGGCGAAGGCGGAGGCCAAGGTCAGGGCGAAGGCGAAGGTCAGGGCGAAGGCCAAGGCCAAGGTAACGGATCCTGGGAGGACCAGCAGTTTGATGATCACGGCGGCTGGGCCGAGGGTAGCGACGAAGCAAAGCAGATTGCTAAGGAACGAATTAAAGAATACATCAAGGATGCTGCCGAGGAGGCTAGCGCATCGCGCGGCTGGGGTACCGTCTCTAGCAGCGTACGCAAGCAGATCCTAGATTCCATCCGCTCAACGGTCGACTGGAAGAAGGTCCTCCGCTACTTCATCAAGACCTCTCAGCGCGCCAACAAGCGTTCTACTGTGCGCCGGCTGAACAAGCGCTACCCCTACCAGCACCCGGGTTCTAAGGTGCTTCGACAGGCCAACATCGCTATCAGCGTCGATCAGTCTGGGTCGGTAAGTGACAAGATGCTAGCAGCGTTCTTCTCGGAACTGAACAAGCTGGCCAATGTCGCGACCTTCACGGTCGTACCGTTCGATACTCGCGTTGACGAGTCGAAGGTCTACGTCTGGAAGAAGGGCGAAACCCGCAAGCGAGAACGAGTGCTTTACGGTGGCACCGACTTCAACGCGCCGACAAAGTTTGTCAACGCTGGCAAGTTCGACGGACACATTGTTTTGACCGACATGGAGGCTCCTAAGCCTATCGCTAGCAATTGCCAGCGTATGTGGATGACCAGCGAACGACATGCCCAGCGACCCTACTTCAAGACGACTGAACGCGTGATTGGAATCAAGATCCCAGAGGGCCGATAACTTTTATTTGAGAATAAAGTTATAGCCATTGACTTTGCCTCGTTTCGCAGGTATAATTAAAGAGTAAGTGGGCAATGAAGCCCGGGAGATCTGCACCATGACACTAGCGATTCGCAAAGCACTCACCGCAAACGGCTTCAAAGTACACAACAACAAGGCGGATGAGCTTGTGGCTAGCAAGTTTCACTCGTCCATTCGGAACGTCCGCATCGTCTTCAATGCCGGGATTGACAAGAGCACCGGGAAGGCGATTGCTGGCAAGCACGCGCAGTTTAAGGCAGTGTTCATCAACAACCAGAGTCAGTGGCGCACGATTGCGACCGGGAGCACCTTTAAGGGCTCCACTCGCTTTGCCTCTGCGTTGATTGCCATCGAGGTCGGAGCCGAGGGTGCATCGGCCTGCAAGTGCGGAGCAAAGAAGTTCAAGGCAAAGTCTGGAAAAGTTGTTTGCGCGAATGCGTGCTGGGCCAACAACGGCTGGAGCCGCAAGAAGAAGGCTAGCAACAAGCCAGCAGCTGCTAAGGCACCGAAGGGAGCTAGCGCTAGCCTGAGGACACCGCGCAAGAAGACGAAAGCTACACGTGCCCCAGCGCGCCCTACCAAGCGCCCACGCATCCGCGAGGGTGAGAACGTGGCTGTTGAGCAGTTTCACGTTGGCCAGCTGGTCAAGATAATGGGACCCGCAGCTGGTGGCATGGGAGTTGTTGTAGGGGTCGAGGAGCACGGGGAAGTGACGCGGAACACCCGCTTGATTCGCGAGTCTCAGTTTATCACTGTACGTCTTATGTCCGGCGAGACTAAATCAGCATGGAATTACCGTATCACAACTGACGAGTACCTAGTCTACTTCACGGCAGCGTCATAAACATGGCCGATAGCTCTAAACAAAAGACTCCTAATGCAGCTGCGCTTGAGGCTCCTAGCTTCGAACGCGTGAGGTTTAACGTTGGAGATCTTGTAGAGGTCAACGACAGGGGAAGAGAATTAAACAGTCCAGAGGAATTCTTTGCGAATCTCCCCGGGATTGTCATCGCAGTTGTCCCGCACCATGGTACTTGGCGCAACGCCCCGCGAGTGGTGACTGTACATCATGGCGGAATTGAGCGCATGGCATGGGACGAAGAATATTTAATTAAACTAGGAGAAGGAGAGAGTTAAGTTAGTTTGGAAAGTAGTTAGAGAAGGAGAGTTAACATGTATTTTTTCGAAATAGGAGACGAGGTAGTACACCTAGACTATATTAGCTGGGGTACCTGCACTGTCCACGATATCAACCCCGTTGAGGAAGACGAGGCAGCTGGCCCATACGCCATACGACTAGGCGACGTTGAGAGCGAGAACCTAACGTTCCTTTATGGAGTGAGAGAAGAAAAACTCATCCACGTTAAATTCCTTCATGAGACTATGAACAAAACTAACGAGAGCGAAGAAGAATAAAAAGATAAAACCAATGACAACAAGAGACTTAAAACCGGGAGACTTAATAAAAGCTAGATTCTCAGGATCTGTAGGTAAGTTTGCAAGGTACGAAAATAAAATAGGTGTAGTAACAAAGTGCTATAAGGTGAGACGCTACGTAATACAATGGCAAGACAAAGAAGAACCAGAATACGGTTGGTCTGAGTTTGATTTAAAAACCATTGAGCCTAACCCTCATCCAGAAACCTGCCCCTGCGAACCTTGCATAGACACTAGCAACCAGCAATTGCCAGATATAGAGAATGATATAAGTGGTGTATAGTTGCTAGCTTACGGCATTATATGTTAGTTATTTATTAATATATGCTTTATAGCGTCTGCGCTGATGGCCTGCTGAATGACAGCGACTTAGTACACCCCCACAACACCAATGTCAAGCTGTGAGTTTGTGAGCAGGTATTGTGAGTATATATCATGAGTTTGTGAGTATTCTAAGCAGCGATGTGAGTAATTAGCCCCAATATTGGCCAATAATCACGCAGAGAGCGGAAATAGCATTAAAAAAAAGTATAATGAATTCAACCACTTAATAAAGGTTCTACTTAATGGAGATAAAAACTCACAGTCAAATCTCAGCGAAATCAGGCAGTATCGCGCAGGAAACCGCGCCCTTTGCCGTCGGTCAGCTTGTGAGTCTCAGCGATAGCTTCTACTTCTCCAACGAGGATATTGGCGACGAGTGCGGTATCATTGTGTCAGTACACAAAGAGATGTATGAGTGGGCAGCGTACGTACACATACAACGCCTAGGCCGAACATTATACTTTGCGCAGAGTGAATTGATATTAATAAACTAGTTACATGGCTAGGTGTAGCAACCAACACGACGCTAACCGGGTTTTCTAGTTGCCCGTCAGTCTGAGGTTGTTGGGAAAGTTGTTATAAAGATGTTACAGGGTGGGCAAAATAACATTTATAAACTATATACGTTATCATGCAATTGCTTCCACGATTTATACGAGAGTCAGAGCGTACCTTCTGGGTTAGCTGCTTAATTACTCAGCAATGCATATGGACTATTCTACAAGCACTATAACAATGTATGAATTCATAGCTATCTGCGCAGCTGCATGCGTACTCTCCACTATATTACCTCCGGCCTTGTGAGTTGTGAGCCGTGATCTTGTGAGCTATGCAATCCGTGAGTTCATGAGCTTTGTGATCTTCAGATTAACTCACAGCAGAGACTAGAACATCGCCGAGAGCATTAATAAAAAGAATGTATAATACATATAACATGACAGGTACCCCCCCTCCCCCTATCCCGGGATCTTATCCCCAATGCATGTAGGGTGCATGTGGGTTGCGCCATGGACGTTAACGATATCGCGACAAAAATCTGAGATATTAAGTACCACCTCATAATGTAGGCCGGCTAATTCAGCTAATCATATCGAGGATGAAGTATATAATAAAAGCATGCATGTACCTAGCGCTAACCAACACAGCAAAAGAGGTTAAAGATAATACTCAGCGCTAAAAAATCCGCCAATAAAAAATAGAGAGTATACTAATTAAATTGTAGAGGATACAATAACTTATAAGCCGCATAACGGAGAGTCTAATGCCAACTAGCTTCGGCCAAGCAATGATATTAACACTGGCAATCATAATCCCGGGGGGTCTACTAGTATATTTTGCATGGAAGGGCCATAAAAGACTCCAGGCGCGCAAGGAACACGACAGCGATGGGGTAGAGAAACGCTTGAGACGCTTAGAACTTAGATATAAAGCCAGAGTAGAGTCTAATAAAAGAATCCGCGCAGCCAGGAGCATGCGTAAATCCCTTACCCCCAAAAAAGGCCTCCCCAAA
>Ga0114898_1000154_pt1 | contig 67551 bp, 61 predicted proteins | sample Malvired_Geostar_FD_83496 | JGI IMG/M metagenome (GOLD analysis project Ga0114898, IMG submission 83496) | Marine viral communities from the Global Malaspina Expedition - Malaspina viral metaG DeepMed_Geostar | ecosystem: Environmental > Aquatic > Marine > Oceanic | place: Mediterranean Sea...
CCGCCTGGCCAAGGACTGGGAATGCCTCAACGCCAAGGCGCTCGCCTTCTTGAAACTCGCCTCCATCCGCCTCATGATCAGAAAGCTCTGTAATCAATCATAAAGTCTCCGGACAGACTCTAAGCATAAGACAGTTAGATTTTATGGATTTAAGCAATGCAGATCATGTTCGTGATTCTGCCTATCCAAATATACGCCATGGGATGGTCGTATAATTTTGGATATTACAATTCATTTTCAATAGATTCAACGTCGGTTAATGTTTCTTTTGAAGAAATAGCGGTTAATTCGTTTAGATTTTTTGTGAATTCTAATTTAATAGAATTGGTCATTTTTGCTACTTCTTTTGCAGCAATTTTCTTTTTTGAAAAATTCTTTCAGAGAGTAAATGATAATTTAAACGTCAATATTTCTACAGGAGTATATTTCCTGTACTTTAAAGTGCCGAATTTGAATTATGTTAGTAATATTCTTAAAAGTTTACTGCTGTTTTTATTATACTTATCGATCTTAATATACCAAATAGATAAAGCTTATAGTGTGGGAAAAAATGAAGCCGTAAATATAATTTTATATCATAAATCTGTTGTGTACAATGAGTCTCAAAAAGAAAAGCCAAAAAGATATTTAAATAATGTTAATGTCTGGATAATGAAAGATGGTGAGATGAGAATTTTTGAGAAAGACTTAATAAAATATTTTATTGCAGAGGGAAGATCGTTTTCATATTTCTTAACTTTTAATAAAAATAATATAAGTAATGGTTTGATTTTAAAGATTTCTAATACTGACATATCGTCAATTACATTACATCAGAACAGGTGATATGATGACCGTGTTTCGATTGCTGTCTGGTTTGTTAATTTTGTTTTTTTTGTTCCCGAGTTCTTCGATGGGCGGCGGTGGGGGCGTCGAATATGTTAAAATTACAGAAGGTTATGGAGCTGAGTGGATTGGCTGGATAACGGAGCGCAGGGACGGAGAGGTCGATGTATGTGTGTGCGATAAAAGCCAAATTATAACTTATAGTTCTGACTTGGTGTCTCCTTTTGAAGGCGAGTGTGTTTCAAGATGGAACGGGGATAAACTGACTGGAAGTGGGTTTTTGAATCACAATAACGGTGAGTTGTTTATTAGTGAAATTGGCGGTGAGTATATTAAGTTAACAAAATTTACTGTTAGTGAATTCGATAAAATAAAATGGCTCAACCATACGCAGGGAGAGAGAAATTATGAGAGTGTATCATTCATAATTAGAGATGATGCATTGCCAAGTCCTTTATCTGATGTGCTAAAATTTAAAAAAGGAAGTGCATATACTGACAATAAAGAAGATGTGTACGGAAAGTTCAAGTTTGTATATTCGTCTGATATTATTTTTTGTTCAAAAAACCGCTAAGCATTATTTTTGGCCGTTAGGCCGAAGTGACGACGTTCTCTCGTTGACCCCACCGAATTTTTGTCATCATACTTTACAACATAAAGCTGCCCTAAGGCGGTGCTGATGAACAGAGGCGGGGCGAAGTGGATGCAGCAACACATTGAATTCACGACGGAACCGCCTGTTTCGTGTCGCCACTCTCTCTTGAGAGGCTGAGGGCATGGCGGCGGTCACCGAGGGCGGCAATGTTACTGGCAATGCCGCCGAGGCACCCGGCCTGCTCTCGCGTGCCGGCACGGCGATCCGGCGCAACCCGACGATCTTCATCGGCGGGGCCATCCTGCTGATCCTGATCGTGCTGGCGGCCATCGCGCCGTGGATCACCGGCGACCCGCTGAAGCTCACCCCGTCGCAGCGCCTGCGCCCGCCGTCGGAGCGCTGGTGGTTCGGCACCGACCAGTATGGCCGCGACGTCTATTCGCGCACCATCTATGGCGCCCGTGTCTCGCTTGTGGTGGGGCTGGCGGTCGCCGCCTTCGCCAGTGTCATCGGGCTGACGCTGGGGCTGCTCTGCGGTTATTTCCGCAAGGTGGACGCCATCGTCATGCGGGTGATGGACGGTATCATGTCGATCCCCTCGATCCTGCTGGCGATTGCGCTGATCACGCTGACCCGGCCCGGCCTCGGCATCGTGCTGGTCGCCATCGTCATCCCGGAGGTGCCGCGCATCGTGCGGCTGACCCGTTCGGTCGTGCTGTCGATCCGCAGCCAGCCCTATATCGAGAGCGCCATATCGGGCGGCACGCGCGGGCCAAAGCTGCTGGTGAAGCACATATTGCCCAACACCATGGCGCCGCTGATCGTGCAGGCGACCTATGTCTGCGCCTCGGCGATGCTGGTGGAGGCCGGGCTGTCCTTCCTGGGCGCCGGCGTGCCGCCGGAAATCCCGAGCTGGGGCAACATCATCTCGCAGGGCCGCACCTTCTTCCAGATTGCGCCCTGGAGCATCCTGATCCCCGGCGCCTTCCTCACCCTCACCGTGCTGGCGGTGAACATGCTGGGCGACGGTTTGCGCGACCGGCTGGACCCGAGATTGTCGAGGCGCATGTGAGCATCCTGAAGGTTCGCGACCTGAAGACCCATTTCTTCACGCAGGACGGCGTGGTGCGCGCCGTCGATGGGGTGTCCTTCGAGGTCAGCCAGGGCGAGACGCTGGCCATCGTCGGCGAATCGGGCTGCGGCAAGTCGGTCACCTCGCTGTCGATCCTGCGGCTGATCCAGGCGGAAACCGGACGCATCGTCGAAGGCTCCATCGAGTTCGAGGGGCGCGACCTCGTAAAGCTCTCCGAGGATGAGATGCGGGCGATCCGCGGCCACGAGATTTCGATGATCTTCCAGGAACCGATGACCAGCCTGAACCCGGTGCTGACCATCGGCACGCAGATTGCCGAGAATGTCGTGCGGCATATGCATGTGTCGTGGAAGCAGGGGCTGGACCGCGCGCAGGAAATGCTGGAACTGGTCGGCATCGCCGATGCTAGGCGCCGGCTGTCGGAATATCCGCATCAGCTGTCCGGCGGCATGCGCCAGCGCGTGATGATCGCCATCGCGCTCTCTTGCAATCCCAAGGTGCTGATCGCCGACGAGCCGACCACCGCGCTGGATGTGACCATTCAGGCGCAGATCCTCGACCTGATGATCGAGCTGAAGCAGAAGATCGACGCCGCCATCATCCTCATTACCCACGATCTCGGCGTGGTGGCGGAAACCGCGCAGCGCGTCGTCGTCATGTATGCCGGCCGCAAGGTTGAGGAGGCGACGGTCGAGGAACTGTTCGAGAACCCGCTGCATCCCTACACGCGCGGCCTGATGCGCGCGGTGCCGCGCCTCGACATTGATGCCGAGGCCGAGGGACGGCGCGCCCGCCTGCAGGAAATTCCGGGCCTGGTGCCGGTTCTGACCCAGCCGATCCCCGGCTGCGCCTTCGCGCCGCGCTGTACCTTCGCCACCGACCGCTGCCATGCCGAACGGCCGCCGCTGGTCGAGAGCCGGCCGGGCCATGTCGCCGCCTGCTGGGAAACCGCCCGCGTGCTGGAGAGTGCCGCATGAGCGCCGAACATCCGAGCCTCGAAGTCCGCAAGCTGGTGAAGCATTTTCCGATTCTGGGTGGCTTTCTGCAGCGCCAGGTCGGTGCGGTGCGCGCGGTGGATGGCGTGTCGTTCAGCCTGAAGCGCGGCGAGACACTGGGCGTAGTCGGCGAATCCGGCTGCGGCAAATCCACCGTCGGCAAGACGGTACTGAAGCTGCTGGAACCGACATCGGGCGAAATCCTGCTGGGCGGGGTGGATGTCACGCATCTCAGCCAGGGCCAGATGTGGGAACATAGGCGGCGCATCCAGACCGTGTTCCAGGACCCGTATTCCTCGATGAATCCCCGGCTGCGGGCGGGCACCATCGTTGGCGAGCCGCTGGAGAATTACAGCCTCGCGCACGGCAAGGAGAAGGACGAGCGGGTCGCGGCCCTGTTCCAGCGCGTCGGCCTGCGGCCGGAGAACATGCGCAAATACACGCATGAATTCTCCGGCGGCCAGCGCCAGCGTCTCGGCATCGCCAAGGCGCTGTCGGTCAATCCCGACGTGATCGTGGCCGACGAGCCGGTATCCGCGCTCGACGTGTCGGTGCAGGCGCAGGTGCTGAACCTGATGATCGATCTGCAGGAGGAATACCGGCTCGCCTACCTGTTCATCAGCCATGATCTGGCGGTGATGCGCCATATCAGCCACCGCATCGCAGTGATGTATCTGGGCCGGGTGGTCGAACTGACCGACAAGCGCACGCTGTTCACGCGGCCGCTGCATCCCTATACCGAGGCGCTGCTGTCGGCGGCGCCGATCCCCGACCCGAAGAAGAAGCGCGCCGACCGGCTGATTCTGCAGGGCGATGTGCCGAGCCCCGCCAAGCCGCCGAGCGGCTGCCATTTCCACACCCGCTGCCCCTATGTGCTTCCCGAATGCCGGCAGATCGATCCGGCGCTGCTGGAGGTCGCCCCCGGCCAGCAGGTTGCCTGCCTGCGTCGGCCGGTCGGCGGCGATGCCGCGCCGCTTACCCCAACCATCTGACCCCCTCAACGAAAGCCTGTCGCATGTCTGCCGAATCGCTGCTGTCCCTGTCCGCCGTCGAATTGCGCCGCCGCATCGGCACAAAGGAGGTTTCCCCCGTCGAACTGCTGGAAGCCTGCATTGGCCGCATCGAGGCGGTGAACCCGGCGGTGAACGCGATTGCCGCCAAGGGCTACAAGCGCGCACGGGAAGAAGCGAAGGTTGCCGAGGCGGCGGTGCTGAAGGGCGGCGACCTGGGGCCGCTGCACGGTCTGCCGCTCGGCGTGAAGGATTTGCAGGATACCGAGGGGTTGCTGACCACCCACGGTTCGCCGCTTTACCGCGATAATGTGCCGAAGAAGGATTCGGCGCAGATTGCGCTGGCACGGAAGGGCGGGGCTATCGTGACCGCCAAGACCAACGTGCCGGAATTCGGCGCTGGCGCCAATTCGCGCAACCCGGTCTGGGGCGCCACCGGCAACCCGTTTAACCCCACGCTGAATGCCGGTGGCTCGTCCGGCGGTTCGGCGGCGGCGCTGGCCTGCGACATGCTGCCGATCTGCACCGGCTCCGACACTGGCGGCTCCTTGCGCATCCCCGCCGCGATCTGCGGCATCGTCGGCTATCGCCCGTCGCCGGGGCTGGTGCCGATGGACGGGCGCGGCCTCGGCTGGACGCCGATCTCGGTGCTGGGGCCGATGGGCCGGGACGTCGCCGATACCCGCCTGCTGTTCGCCAGCCAGGTCGGGGTGGATGACCGCGATCCGCTGTCGCAGCCGGTCGATCCGCAGGAGATCGCGGCCTACCGTCCGGTCGATCTGGGACGGCTGCGCGTCGCCTGGAGTGCCGATTTCGGCCAGTGCCCGGTTTCGTCCGAGATCAAGCAGCTGATGCGCGGCCGCATGAAAGCGATGGGCCATCTGTTCAGGAGCTGCGACGAACTGGATTTCGATTTCGGCGAGGCGGACCGCATGTTCGACGTGGTGCGCGGCCAGAGCTACCTCGCGCGCTATCACCATTCCTACAATAATGAGCGCGAGAAGCTGGGGCCGAACATCATCGCCAATTACGAGCTGGCGGCCTCCATGTCGCTGGCCGACGCGGCCTGGGCGCATACCGAACAGACCAGCCTGTTCCGCCGCTTCCAGGCGCTCTACAAGGATTACGACCTGATCCTGGCGCCGACCACGCCGGTCTCGCCCTTCCCCTGGACACAGCTCTATCTGCAGGAACTCGAAGGCCAGAAGCTGCGCAACTACTATCACTGGCTGGCGCTGACCTACTTCATCACGCTGACCACCAACCCGTCGATCTCGCTGCCCTGCGGCGTCGATGCGCAGGGCATGCCGTTCGGGCTGCAGGCCATCGGCCGGTTCCGCGGCGATCTGGATCTGCTGAACATCGCGCAGGGCATGGAGCAGGCCTTCTCCGGCATTCCGGGCCTCGGCCGGCCGAAGCCGGACATGGCGAAGCTGGCGACGCCGCGTCCGGAGCTGAAATCCATCGTCACCGCCCCGCCGGCGGAGAGCGAGTAAGTTATACCCTCTCCCCTTGCGGGAGAGGGTGCGAGCGAAGCGAGCGGGTGAGGGGGCTTCGTTGATGAGTACCCCTCACCCAGCCTTGGCTAGGCTCACTTCGTTTGCCAAGCCAAAGCATCCCTCTCCCGCAAGGGGAGAGGGAAGAAAGGGAACGGGATCGCCATGAACATCGAAAAGCTGAAGCGGGAGATCGCCCTCAATTATTCCACCCCGGCGGTGGTCATCGACCTCGACGTGGTGGAGCGCAACATCGCCCGCGTGCAGGCGCTGTGCGACAAGGCGGGCGTGGCCAACCGACCGCACATCAAGACCCACAAGAGCCCGGTGCTGGCCGCGCTGCAGCGTAAGGCCGGCGCGTCCGGCATCACCTGCCAGAAGCTGGGCGAGGCCGAGGTGATGGCCGATGGCGGGCAGGACGACATCTTCATCAGCTACAATCTGCTGGGCGACGAGAAGATGGGGCGCCTCGCGAAGCTGATGCAGCGCGTGACCATGCGCGTCGCCGCCGACAATCCCATCGTGGTTGGCGATCTGGCGAAGGCCGCAGCTATGGCCGGAAAGTCGCTCGACGTGGTGGTGGAATGCGACACCGGGCGCAAGCGCTCCGGCGTCGAGAGCCCGGCGGACGCGATTGCCGTCGCCCGCGCCATTAAGCAGGCCGACGGGCTGAATTTCGCCGGCTTCATGCTCTACCCGCCCGAGGATGCGATGGCGGAGACGCAGGTCTTCCTCGACACCGCCACGGCGGGCGTGCGCGACATGGGGCTGGAGGTCACGGTGGTCTCATCCGGCGGCACGCCGAATCTCGTCAATCTCGGCAAGATCAAGGGGGCGACCGAGCATCGCGCCGGCACCTGCATCTTCAACGACCGGATGATGCTGGCCTGTGGTGCGGCCACGCTGGAGGATTGCGCGCTGACCGTCTATTCGACGGTGGTGAGCCGCGCCGCGCCGGAACGCGGCATCCTCGACGCCGGCTCCAAGACGCTGACCGTCGAGACCATGCCGGGGCTGGACGGGCACGGGCTGATCCTCGACCACCCGCAGGCGCGCATCCCGAAATTCTCGGAGGAACACGGCTTCCTCGACCTGTCGGCCTGCAACGAGCGACCGGGCGTGGGCGAGGTGGTGCGCATCGTTCCGAACCATGTCTGCGTCGTCTGCAACATGGTGGATCGCTATGTCACCGTGCGCGGGGACGAGATAATCGGCGAACTGCCGGTGGCCGCGCGCGGCCGGCTGAGCTGAGAAGAGGGAGCGGGCAATGCACGATCTGGTGCTGAAGGGCGGCCGGGTGATCGATCCGGCGCAGGGGCTGGACAAGGTCACCGATGTCGGGTTCGCAGGCGGCAAGGTGGCCGCCCTCGGCGACGGGCTGGAGGGCAAGGAAGTCCGCGACGTTTCCGGCAAGATCGTCACGCCGGGCCTGATCGATCTGCACACCCATGTCTATTACGGCGGCACCTCGCTGGGTGTCGATCCCGATTCCTATGCGCGGCAGGCCGGCTGCACCACGCTGATCGACGCGGGCTCGGCCGGGCCGGGCAACATTCTGGGCTTCCGCAAGCATGTGATCGAGCGCTCGGAAACCCGCATCGTGCCGCTGATCAACATCTCCTATCCCGGCATCTTCGCCTTCTCGCTGAATGTGATGTTCGGCGAGAACGAGAATCTGCGGCTGATCTCCTCGCCGGAATGCCTGAAGGCGGCGCGCGAGCATGCCGATCTGGTGCGCGGCATCAAGGTTCGTGTTGGCCGCACCACCAGCGGCCCGATGGCGATTGCCCCGCTCGACATGGCGCTGGAGGTGGCGGACCATGCCGGCCTTCCGGTCATGGTGCATCTGGATTCACCGCCGCCCTATCGCAGCGAGGTCATGCCGCGCCTGCGCAAGGGCGATATCCTGACGCACTGCTTCCGGCCGTTCCCGAACAGCCCGGTCGCCGGCGACATGAATATCCATGACGATGTGCTGGAGGCGCGCGAACGCGGTGTCATCTTCGATATCGGCCATGGCAAGGGCAGCTTCGGCTTCGAGACCGCGCTGGCGATGCTGAAGCACGGCTTCCTGCCGGATGTGATCTCCAGCGACGTGCATGTGCTGTCGATCCAGGGACCGGCCTTCGACCAGCTCTCCACCATGTCGAAATTCATGGCCATCGGCGTGCCCCTGGTGGAGGTGATCCGCGCCAGCACGATCAACGCAGCGAAGGCGGTGAACCTTGATGACCGCGGCACGCTGAAGCCCGGCCTGCTGGGCGATGCGACAGTGCTGGAGGTGGAGGAGGGCAGCTTCGATTTCCGGGATTCGACCGGAGAGACGCACAAGGGCACGCAGCATCTGCGCTGCGGCGGGATCGTGCTGAACGGCCGTTGGTGGTAGCGGGCGCTGGTGGTGAGGTCAGCGCACGCCGAGGAACGAGAGCAACAGGGTCATCGTCGCCACCGACAGGGTGGTGGACAGGATGATCGCGGTTGCCGCCTGCGCATCGCCGGCATTGTAGCGCGCGCCGAACAGATAGACGTTCACGCCGACTGGCACCGAGGACACGATCACCGCGACATGCAGCCACAGCGGCTCCAGCGCGAAGACGTAATGGCCGATCAGGAACACCATCAGCGGGTGCAGCCCGAGCTTCAGCGCCGTCATCAGCGTGGCCTCGCCCAGCACCGCGCCGCCGATGCGATACCCGGCCAGCGATGCCCCCATGGCGAAGATGGCGCAGGGCAGGGCGGCGCGGCCCAGCGTCGCGGTCAGCTGGTCCACCACCTTCGGCAGGTCGAAGCCGCTAAAATGCCAGGCCAGCCCCAGCAGAACGGCGACGATGATCGGGTTGCGCACCAGCCCTTTGGCGATGTTGCGCGGAATCTGCCACATCTCCTGCCGGTTGCCGCGCGATCCCTCGATCAGGATGGTGATGACCGACATCAGCTGCCAGGAATGGAAGGCGATGATGAGGAACACCGGCAGCGCGCCTTCATCGCCATAGATCGTCAGGATCAGCGGAATACCCAGCAGCACCGTGTTGCCGAAGGCCCCGCCCATGCCGACGATGGAGGCGGTCGCGAAATCGCGTTTGAAGACGTATTTGCTGACCAGCAGGCCGGTCGCCCAGGCGATGTAGCCGCCGCCGAAATAGGCAATCAGGAAGCCCCACTCGACATCCTCGGGGAAATCCTGCGTCGCCATGGCGCGGAACATCAGCGCCGGGATCGCGAAATTGAACACGAAGGTGCTGAGGCCCTTGGTGGCGCCCTCCGAGAACAGGCCGAAGCGGGCGACGCCATAACCCAGGAACACGATCCCGAAGACCGGGACGATGATGTCCAGCAATATCTGCATGTCGGAACACGATCCGCTTGCGGTGAGTACGGCGCATCCTTTCGAGGACAGCCGGCTTTGTCGAGCACCAATCGCGCAAGGGAGATCAGCCCATGAAACAGGAGGTGAATGCCTTCGTTCCCGGCACATCCGTGAGGATCGCGGGGAAACCGGGCGGGCCGCTGTCGGACCTCAGCTTCGCGGCGAAGGATCTGTTCGATGTGGCGGGCCATCCGACCGGCGGCGGCAATCATGACTGGGCGAAGCATTATCGTATCCCCACGTCGCATGCCTGGACCGTTCAGGCGCTGCTCGATGCCGGTGCCACGCTGATCGGCAAGACCATCACCGACGAAATCTCGCTCGGTATCTTCGGCGAAAGCGCCTATGACGGCACGCCGCTGAACAGTGCCGCCCCGGACCGGGTGCCGGGCGGTTCCTCCTCCGGTTCCGCCGCCGCCGTGGCGGCCGGGCTGTGCGACACCGCGCTGGGCACCGATACCGGCGGCTCGGTGCGCGTGCCCTCCAGCTTCTGCGGGCTATACGGCATCCGTCCGACGCATGGCCGCGTCAGTGTCGAAGGTCTGATGCCGCAGGCACCGAGTTCCGACACGGCCGGCTGGTTCGCCCGCGATGCCGCGGTTTTCGCGCGGGTGTCGGCGGTCATGCTGCAGGAGGCGATACCAGAGGCGTTGCCTACGAAACTGCTGATCGCGACCGACGCCTTCGGTTTCGCCGATGCCGGAGTTGCAGAGGCGCTGCACCCGATGGTGGAACGGCTGGCCGCACTGCTCGGCAATTCCGATGAGGTGCTGATGGCGCCACCGGGCCTGTCGGTCTGGGGCCGGGCGCAGCGCGTGCTGCAGCCCTATGAGGCGTGGCAGACCTTCCAACCCTGGCTGGACGCCGTGAATCCGCGCCTCGCCTTTACCGTGGCGCGCGGGCTGATCGCCGGATCGCAGGTGACGCAGGAGGAGCGCAGCTGGGCCAGTCTGATGCGGCAGGAGGTGCGCGGCAGGCTGCGCCATCTGCTGCCGGCGGGCACCATCCTGTGCCTGCCGACGACGCCGTTCCCGGCACCCTTGCGCGGGCGGAGCGTCTCGGAACAGCAGGCCGACCGCGACCGCATCCTGTGCCTGTGCGGGCATGGCGGGCTGGCCGGCATGCCGCAGGTGAATTTGCCGGGATCGACGGTGGGCGGGCTGCCCATTGGCCTCTCGATCCTGGGTGGCACCGGCACCGACGCGACCCTGGTTGCAGTGGCAAAAGCGATGGAGAACAATCAATGACTGACATGACCCCGAATATCCCCGAGGTGCTGGCCGAGGTAACGGCCCTGTTCGAACGCTACGAGAAGGCGCTGGCGGAGAAGGATGTCGATGTGCTGGACGACACGTTCTGGAACAGCCCGCTGACCATCCGCTATGCCATGCACGAGAATGGCTACGGTTTCGACGAAATCCACAGTCACCGGGTGCGCCGGCCGAAGGGGCCGGGCATCAAGGAGAAGCGGCTGCGCCTGGAGATCATGACGCTGGGCCGCGACTTCGCCACCACCAACCTGGAATTCAAGATCCGCGACAAGGATCTGATCGGTCGCCAGAGTCAGACCTGGGTGCGCTTTCCCGATGTCGGCTGGAAGGTCGTCGCCGCCCATGTCTCCACCATGGACAAGGCGCCGCTCTGGTAGCCGCCTGGCCAGTCTGGGGTTAGCGCAGCGCCTGAAGCCAGTTCTGCGTCCTTGCCATGTCCGGATCGCGGCCCTCCGCCGCGGTCCGGCAGATCTTCGCCACCTCGCGGTTCTTGAAGGCGCACTCGATGGCCAGCTCCTGCGCGCGTGCCTTCTCACCCTTGCGAAGGTGGTGATGGATCAGCGGCGGGTAGAGTGCGGCCGGGCGCTGGAATTCCTCCCAGGCGTTGGCCAGAACCCGTGCGGCGCTATCCATTGAGCCGGCCTTGCGGTTCAGCTGTTCCAGATCCTTATAGACCGACAGCGGTACGTACGGATCGTTCAGCGCCAGTTCCAGATTCTGCATGGCGCGGTCCCGGTGTCCCTGTTCCAGCCGCACCTTGTAGAAGGCATAGCGGGTCCAGGCGTGGTTGTTGTACGGGCCGCTGACGGCGCTTCGCGCGGCCTTCTCGGCGGCGGGAAGGTCGCCCTTTTCCGCCAGGTCCAGCGCCGTGCTGGCATCCCTGTAAGCCTCGGCGAATTCCATGAATTCCTTCGACTTGCGGACCTGTTCGAGCGGCAGGGAGGTCATCGCCGGCGGAATTTCGTCGGCATACTCCCTGTCGAAATAATCCCTGATGGATTCGAGCCTGTCCGTCGCACTGCGATGGTCGACGGAGGCGCGGTCGAGCGCGGTGCTGAACTCCAGCGTCGCCGCCTGCAGCACATTGCCCAGCGCGCCGCCGATATTGCCCTGGCTGGTTTGCAGCTGGATTTCCTCCTCCAGCGCCTTCCTGACTTCCTGATAAGGGTCGGGCTTGCTGGCTTCGACGAGTTCCGCTTCCTCCATCTTCTGCATCAGCGCGAACATGCCGTCATAATTGTAGCCAGCGGCGATCAGCAGATCGAGCCCCAGCAGGTCGGCCTCATCCTCATGTTCGCGTGTCCAGCTGGGGAACAGCCCCTTCGAGGTTGCCGTCATGGCAGCCTCCGCCACGATGAGGATGCGCGCGGCCTTCGCCGCCATCTCGTTACCCTTGCCGATCTGCTGTGCCAGGCCGGAGGCGAGGCCCAGCATCAGTTCGGCTCCCGATACGAGATTGCCCTGGCGCTGCTCGAACCAGTCGAGATCGTGATGGCCGCGCAGTACATGGCTGATTTCATGCGCCAGCAGGGCCGCCAGCTCGTCTTCGCTGTCGGCCTGCAGGATGGAAGCCATCGGGATGGCGATGGTGCCATCCGGCAGTGCCTTGGCCTCGCCATAGCGCTCGCTGGCCGTGACATAGATCATGATCGGCGCGCCGCGAATCGGTGAATGCTCCAGCAGCCGCCGCGCAATCCCGGCGAGATAGGCGTCCAGCACGGGCAGGGCGACGATGCCGCGTTCGTCCATCCGCAGCATGGTCATGCCGGAAATCTGCTCGAATTCCGGCTGGCTCACATCCTTCGCTTCGACCTTCTGTTCGGTACTGCCGGAAGCGTCACCGCCGCCACCGAAACTGAATGTGGCGGAGGAGGTCGAGGATTTTTCGGCGGCTTCCTGCATGGCCGCTTCCAGCGGCGGCTTCCACGCGCCCGGCGTCAGCGTATCGATGAATCGCCCGTCAAACTCGTCCTTGGTGTCCGTGCCGGGCAAGATGCGGTCGAGGAAAGCGTGCGCGGGGCCGGCTGGCCAGACAATGCTGGCCAGGAGAAGCGCGACAAGAGCAAGTCTGGCGGGGCGGGGGGATATCATCGCTGGCTCCTAGGGCTTGCACTTTTCCAGATTGCCACGCGTCGAGGCGTAGCTTGTCACCTGATCGCGGCAGCGCACCTCGACGGTGATCTTCTCGTCGGTCTCCACCTGGTGCGGCGCCAGCCAGTAGTGCTTGCCGCCAATCTCCACCTTCAGCCGGTTGTTCGGCGCGACTTCCAGAATGGCGATCGGTGTCTCTACCGTTTCGCCAGGCAGGGAGTCCACCCGTGGCCCGTCGGCGGCGCTATAGAGGTTCAGCTTCTTCGATTTTATGGCCATGACCTGACCCGGTTCTGCCAGCGTCGGCGTGGCGAAATGCAGGGCAAGGGACAGGGCGACGAAAGCGGCCACAGCCAAGAGGGAGCGGGGTGGGAGTTTCATCTTTTCCTCCTATGCAGGAAGCCGGGAGCTGCCCCTGCGCGCCAGATAGCGCAACAGGACGAGACCGCCCATGGCGGCAAGGCTTTTCGGCAGGTGAATGATGGTGCGGGCCGCCGAGGCGGTAAAAATACCCCACAAATTGATGGGGGCGAGCTTCAGCTGCTCGAAGGCGAACAGCGCGATGCCGATCTTCGCCGCCCAGATCGCCGTCAGGCCGGCAAGGATCGCCAGGACGACAAAGATCAGCCATCCGCCGGTGCGAACCAGAATGCGCCAGGCCCCCGCACCGGCCGGGAAGGAGAGGCGCGTTGCGTCCAGTGTCCGGAGGAAGATCGATGTCAGGATCTGGACGATGATCAGTGCGGCGATGTTCGTCGCGAGGCTGGATGTCACCGGCCCGAACAGGGTGCCGCTGTCGTGGCGGACATAGCGGCTGCCGCCATTGCCATCGCCATAAACCAGCAGATTGTCCAGCGCCATGGCGTGCCAGAAGACACCGGGCAGGGGCCGGTGCGCCGGCAGGGCAACCAGATCGTCGGCCATCGCGAAGCTGCTGCCGATAAGGATGTATTTGTCTTCGAGATGCCGTTCCAGCACATCGCCACCCTGTTTGTGCAGATCGCCAGCTGCCAGGGTCACATGCGGCGGGCAGATCTGCCGGTACGGCGAACCGCCATTCTCTGCCCTGGGGGCGATGCCGGCGAAATCGAGACCGGCCATGCCCAGAAAGGCACCGGCAATGCGCAAGGGCCGGCTTTCCGGCAGATCGCGGCAGGCAAAGATGCCCGCCCCCTGCGTGCTGCTGCCACGCGGCGGCCAGACGATCGACATACGCTGGTTCGGATCGTCATTGGCGATGCAGGTGCCGGCTACCGCGCCGCCCCGGAACAGGGCGCAGGCGGCGGACAGGCGTCCGTTCCGGGAATCGTGCAGCGGGTAATAGGCCGGATTGTAGGTCACGCTGACCTCGCCCGCTGAAGATCCCGGCAGGTCGAAGATAACGGTCTTGTCCTGGCCTTCGGCTTTCTCCCCGCCGGACAGGAAGATCGGAACCGGCGTGTCGTGGTAGCTGTCATAGTCGGCCAGCACGGCTTGCAGCCGGTCATATCCCGGCGCATTCCGCCGGCTCAGGAAACCAACATCGATGAACACCGCCTTTGGCTGGAAATCCAGGATCACTTCCAGCATGCGGGCATAGACGGAGTAGGGTGGCGGCCAGATGCCCATCTCCGGCGATTCCTCGGCAAAGGCGGCAAGATCGTCATCGGTCATCAGAATGACCGTGATGTTGTCGCGCTGCGTGTCCGGATAGTCCGGCCGGATGATCTGGTAGAAGAAGGCATCCGACTCCAGCTGGGTCTTCTCCGTCAGATCGAACGGGTCGAGCAGGGCAACCAGCAGCGTCAGCAGGATCGCGGGCAGGGCCGTCAGTCCGGCCAGATCGGCCCAGCGGATGACCGGGGTGCCATAAGGATACCAGCGCAGGGTGAAGACCGGGCGTGTGAAGGCCCGCTTCAGCCGCCGCCTTGCCCGCAGGGAACCGCGCAGGAGGCGTGCCCTTTGCGCTGGCCGCTCAGCGGTTTCGGGCGAAATGCCGCTATCCGAGGTTTCGCCCTGGACCACCGTCATGCTCCGTGCGGTAAGGCTGCGCGTGGCATCGCACCCGCACATCCGGGAAGATTAACCCATCTTGGGTTGTGGAATAATGAAAAATGCGCGCGATGGGCGGGTTTGTGCGTACCGCTATTCGACAAGCGCGAAGAAGGCGCCGAAGGGCGGCAGTGCGATCCGGTCATCCTGGATTTCGCCGGCGTCCAGACCATGATTGTTCAGCTCTTCGCGCACCTGGTATGGCAGCGCCACGCTGCGCGGCGTGTCTTCCAGATTGAAGGCGGCGAGCAGCTTCTCCTCACCCAGGGTCCGGGTAAAGGCGACGAGATTGGATTCCGCCGTGAGGAAGTCGATACCGCCCAGAATCAGGGTCTCCTGGCCATGCCGCCAGCGCAGGAACTTGCGGGTGAAGCTCAGCACCGAATTTGGGTCTGCCTCCTGCGCACCAACGCTGCGGCGCAGATGCTCGTTGGGCACTGGCAGCCAGCCATCGACGGTGGAAAACCCGGCATGGCGGTCATTGTCGTCCCACGGCATCGGCGTGCGGCAACCATCGCGCCCCGGGAAATCCGGGAAGAAGTTCAGCCCGTACGGATCCTTGATCTGCTCATAGGGCACGTCGGCTTCCGGCAGGCCCAGCTCTTCGCCCTGATAGAGGAAGATGCTGCCGCGCAGGCAGGTCAGCAGCGCGATCAGCAGCTTGCAATAGGCATCCGGCGCATCGCGCCCGCCCCAGCGGGTGGCGACGCGCGACACGTCATGATTGCTGAAGGCCCAGCTCGGCCAGCCATGGCGGCGGCTGTCATGGAACGGAAAGAAGGTTTCCGGCAGCAGCTGGGTGTCCAGCGTTTCGCCCAGCAAAGCGAAGGAATAGGCCGTGTGCAGCGGGCCTCCCAGGCCGGCATATTCCTGCATGACCTTCAGGCTGTCGTCGGCGGCGATCTCGGCGATCAGGACGATATCGCCATACTCCTGTGCGACATTCCGCAGATACCGCAGGAAATCGAGGCTTTCCGGCTGCGTCTTGTCGTAGATATGGAGCTGGCGGTTATAGGGATTGTTGGGCTTCACGCCATCGGTCGGCGGGGCTTCCGGCGGGCGCGGCGGGTTGGAGCGCAGCAGCGGATCGTGCATCAGGAAATTGCAGGCATCGAGACGGAAACCATCGACGCCACGCTCCAGCCAGAAACGGCATTCGGTGATCAACGCTTCCTGCACCTCGTTATTGTGCAGGTTCAGGTCCGGCTGCTCCGGCAGGAAATTATGCAGGTAATATTGTTCGCGGCGCGGTTCCCAGGTCCAGGCCGGGCCGCCGAACATCGACAGCCAGTTGTTCGGCGCCGTGCCGTCGGGCCGTGGGTCGGCCCAGACATACCAGTCTTGCTTGGGATTGGCGCGCGTGCGGCGGGATTCCTGGAACCAGCGGTGCCGGATCGAGGTGTGGCTCAGCACCATGTCGATGATGACTTTCAGCCCATGCCGGTGCGCGGCGGCCAGCAGCAGGTCGAAATCCTTCAGCGTGCCGAAGATTGGATCGACTTCCCGGTAATCCTCGATGTCATAGCCGAAATCGACCATCGGCGAACGATAGAAGGGCGATATCCAGATCGCATCGACGCCAAGCTGCGCGACATAGGGAATCCGCCGCAGGATGCCGGGCAGATCGCCAATGCCATCGGCGTTGCTGTCCTGAAAGCTGCGCGGATAAATTTGATAAATAACCGCGCCGCGCCACCAATCTCTCATCAATACCTCAAGAAAAATATTGGTTTATGTGCATGGATTAATTGGTTTATTGTTCAGTAAATACCGCTCTCATATTAATTGTTATTTCATTTTTTCGACTTTTCCATTTTGAAAAAACCTCCATGAATTTCTCGCCGGCGAGGGTGATGCCACAGGGGGTGGAATTTAATGGGGTATCCACTATAATCGCAGGGATCATCCTATCCAATTTCGACTTTAAACGCTGCGCGACAAAGGAGAGCGGACGTGACCGCCAACGGTTCAGCCATGGATACACGAGCCATGGATACACGAGCCATGGATACACGAGACGGTGGGTCCGACAACAGGCTTGTGGCGGAGTCTCCCTTCGATAAGGTCGCCGTAATCGGTGCCGGCGCCTGGGGCACGGCCCTGGCAATGACCGCGCATCGCGCCGGCCGGCGCGTATCGCTGTGGGCGCGCGAGGCGGAGATTGTCGAGGCGGTCACCAGCGATCGCCGCAATCCGTTCCTGCCGGATTATCCCTTGCCGCCGGAAATCGCCGTGTCCGGCGATATGGCGGCGGTTGTGGCCGATGCAGGACTGGTCATCCTGGTGGTGCCGTCGCAGTTTTTGCGGCCGATGACGCGCGCGGTCGAGGCGGCGCTGGCGTCCGGCGTGCCGGTGGTGATCTGCGCCAAGGGCATCGAAGCCGACAGCGGCAAGCTGATGTCGCAGATCGTGGCGGAGGAGATGCCGGGCCGGCCGCAGGCCGTGCTGTCCGGCCCCAGTTTCGCTGCCGAGGTTGCGGAAGGCCAGCCGACTGCCGTGACCATCGCCTCGGAGGATGCGGTTGGCGGTGCGGTGGAGGCGACAGCAAGCCTTGCCGCGAATATCTGCCTGGCGCTTGGCAGCGATAATTTTCGCCCCTACATCTCTGACGATCCGGTCGGTGTCGAGGTTGGCGGCGCGGTGAAGAACGTACTTGCCATCGCCTGCGGCATCGCCGACGGGCTGGGTATGGGGTCTAATCCGCGCGCCGCGCTCATCACCCGGGGGCTGGCCGAACTGAAGCGTCTGGCCGAGGCGCTGGGCGGCCGCCGCGAGACGGTGACCGGTCTGGCTGGTATCGGCGACCTGACGCTGACCTGTTCCAGCACGCAATCGCGCAATTTTTCCTTCGGTCGTGCGCTCGGCCAGGGGCAGACGCCGGAGCAGGCGCTGGCCGGCAAGAAATCCGTCGCGGAAGGTGCTGTGAACGCGCGCTCCGTCACCCAGCTCGCCCGCCGGCTTGGCGTCGAAATGCCGATCTGCGAGGCGGTGAACGCCATCCTGCATGACGGGCTGTCGATTCAGGATGCGGCGCAGGCACTGCTGACGCGTCCGATCAAGGCGGAATCCCGCGAACTGGAACCGCATGTAACCCTGCCGCATCCTTCAGCGGCAACGGAACCGCAACCTAACGACATGGTGTAATGCAAAATCTCAATCTCATTCTGGCGACCGATCTTGATGGCACGTTCCTGGGCGGCAGCGACGAACAGCGCCGTGACCTGTACGCGCATCTGAACCAGCGCGACGACGCGCTGCTGATCTTCGTCACCGGGCGCGATCTCGATTTCATCCGCGGGCTGATCGAACAGCCGGGCATGCCGCGGCCGCACTACATCATTGGCGATGTCGGCACCACCATCGTGGATGGCAAGGATTTCGCGCCGCTCGCCGAGGTGCAGGACGAGATCGGGGCGCTGTGGGGGGATGCCGGCGACCGGGTGCGGGCGATGCTGGCGGACGAACCGGGGCTGGAATTGCAGCCCACGCCGTTTCACCGCCGGGTCAGCTATTATTATCAGCCGGACGCGTTGCGCCAGGAGACCTTGCGCAAGATCGAGAAGGCTGGCTTTGACTGGCTGCTGTCGGCGGAAACCTTCCTCGACGTGCTGCCGAAGGGCGTGGCCAAGGGGCCGACGCTCCTGCGCACGGTCGCGGCGCTTGGCCTGCCGCAGGACCGCGTGCTGGTGGCTGGCGATACGCTGAACGATCTGTCGCTGTTCGAGACGCAGCTGAAGGGGGTTGCGGTCGGCAATTCAGAACCGAAGCTGATCGACGCCATCGATGGCTATGACTGGGTCTATCGCAGCCCGTTGCCGGGCGCGGCGGGAATCGCCGATGCGTTGCGGCATTTCCGGATGCATCCAAAGGCAATCGAGGGGGAGAAAATCTCATGAGCAAATCGGATCTCGTCATCGTCTATCACCGCCAGCCCTATGAGGAGGCGATGGAGGGCGGTCGGCGGGTCTATCGGGAGAACAAGAGCCCGAACGGCATCGTGCCGACCCTGAAGAGCTTCTTCGGCCGCATTGCCGAGGGCCGTGGCGCCTGGGTCGCCTGGAAGCAGGTGGCGGCGAAGCAGCAGGAGAAGTTCGACCGCGTCATCCGGATTTCGGACAGCTATGGCGACTATGCCGTTTCCCGGCTGCCGCTGACTCCGGAACAGGTGAAGAGCTTCTACCATGTGACCTCGAAGGAGGCGCTGTGGCCGATCCTGCACTCCTTCCCCTGGCTGTTCCGTTACGAGAATGCCGACTGGAACACGTTCCGCGAGGTGAACTGGCTGTTCGCCGAGGCCGCCGCCGCGCAGGCCGAGGATGACGCGCTGGTCTGGGTGCATGACTATAATCTCTGGCTGGTGCCGAAATATCTGCGGCAGATCAAGCCGTCGCTGAAGATCGCCTTCTTCCACCACACGCCGTTTCCGGGCCCGGACGTATTCAACGTGCTGCCCTGGCGCACCGAGATCGTGGACAGCCTGCTCGATTGCGACCTCATCGGCTTCCATATCCCGCGCTATTCCAAGAATTTCGCCGATGTCGCGCGATCGCTGCGCAATGTCGATGTCGATACGGCAGTACCGGTCGAAGACGGTATGTCCCCGGTCGGCATGGCGCTGTCGGAACCCGTCACCCCGGTGCGGCTACGGCACAATGGCCGGACGGTCAACCTGGATGCCTTCCCGGTCGGCACCAACCCGGAGGTCATTACCGAGTTGCTGAATGGCGCCCCCAGCCGGCAGATTCAAAAGACCATCCAGGAGGAACTGGAAGGCCAGCGCCTGATCCTGGCGGTCGGCCGGACGGACTACACAAAAGGCATGAAGGAAACCTTGCAAGCCTATGAAAGGCTTCTGGAACGCCGGCCGGAACTGCATGGCAAGGTGAAGCTGCTGCTGGTCTCAGTCTCGGCCGCCAGCGGCATGAAGATCTACCGCGATACACAGCGCGAGATCGAGGGGTTGGTCGGCCGTATCAATGGCCGTTTCACCAATCTGCGCTGGTCGCCGGTCTTCCTGTTCTCCAACGCCATCCCGTTCGACCGGCTGATCGCCTATTACAAGATGGCGGATATTTGTCTGATCGCGCCGTTGCGGGACGGGCTGAACCTTGTCGCCAAGGAGTTCGTGGCGGCAAAGCAGGGCGATCTCGGTGTGTTGGTGTTGTCGGAATTCACCGGCTGCGCCGTCGAACTGCCGCAGGCCGTGTTGGCCAACCCCTATTCGGCGCGCGCCATGGATGCGGCGCTCGACCAGGCGCTCGACATGTCGGTCGAAGAACAGCAGGAGCGCATGCGCGCAATGTACCAGAATGTGCTGCATTACGACGTGTCACGCTGGGCGCACCATACGCTGGAACGTTTCGGCGAGATCGGCGAGGGCTTGCGCACCAAGCCGGAAGCGGCGGCCTGATCGCAGCTTTACGGGCAGGAGGGTACAAGGGACGGTTCCATGGGGTGTCCACCCGGCAGCATATACGGCAGGGCGTTTGGCGTTCTTGCCGTGCTTCTCATCGGCGTTTGCGGCCTTTCGGCGGCGCCCGCCGCGCAGGGCGTGCGCATCGCGATCTCCTGCGGCGCCGTCGGGGTGGAGCTGGAACTGTGCCGCGAGGGCGTCTCCGCCTGGGAGGAGTTGACCGGCAACCGGGTTGAGATCGTCTCGACACCGAATTCCTCGACCGAGCGCCTGGCGCTCTATCAGCAGATGCTGGCGGCTGGTGCCAACGATATCGACGTGTTCCAGATCGACATCGTCTGGCCCGGCATATTGGGCGGCTATTTCATCGATCTCGCCCCTTATGCGGATGATGAACCGGCACGGCATTTTCCCCAACTGATCGCGAATGACACGGTGGAGGGCAAACTGGTGGCGCTGCCCTGGTGGACCGATGCCGGTGTGCTGTTCTACCGCCGCGATTTGCTGGAAAAGCACGATTTCGACCCGCCGGAAACCTGGGCGGAGCTGACCGCCATTGCCGGCACTGTGCAGCAGGCGGAGCGCGAGGCGGGCGAGAACGACCTTTGGGGCTATGTCTGGCAGGGCCGCGCCTATGAGGGATTGACCTGCAACGGGTTGGAATGGATCGACGCGTTCGGCGGCGGCACCATCGTCGCCGATGACGGCACGATCACCGTGAACAATCCGCGTGCCGCCGAGGCGCTGGATCTGGCGGCCTCATGGATCGGCACGATCTCCCCGCGCGGTGTGCTGAACTATGACGAGGAGGCAGCGCGCGGCGTGTTCCAGAGCGGCCGTGCGGTGTTCATGCGCAACTGGCCCTATGCTTGGTCGCTGGCGCAAGGCGAGGACAGCCCGGTGCGGGGCAAAGTCGGCGTGGTGGCGCTGCCATCGGGGTCGCCGGACGGGCAGCGCAGCGCCTGCCTCGGCGGCTGGCATCTGGCGGTCTCGCGGTTTTCCGATCACCCGGCCGAGGCGGCCGATCTGGCGCTGTTCCTGACCAGCGCCGAGCGGCAGAAGGTGCGCGCCGTGCGCGGTTCCTACAACCCGACGCGCCCGGCCCTCTACGAGGATGCGGAGGTGCTGGCGGTCAGCCCGTTCTTCGAGACGCTCTATAAAACCTTCGAGAACGCCAATCCGCGCCCGGCGCGGGCGACCGGCACACGCTATAACCGCGTCTCCTACGCTTTTTCGCGCGCGGTGCATGAAATCCTGTCCGAGGGCATCGACCCGGCACCACGCCTGGCCGAGCTGGAGCGCGACCTACTGCGCCTCAGCCGCGGCGGCCAATGGTGAGAAGGGGGGAGGGTATGACCAGCGATCTGACCCGTTCGCGCATCCGTTCCGCCTGGCTGTTTCTGGCGCCGATGCTGCTGGTGCTGGCGCTGGTTGCCGCCTGGCCGCTGGCCCGCACCTTCTATTTCAGCCTGACCGATGCGGAGCTGTCGCGCTTCGGCGACTACGGCTTTATCGGCTTCGAGAACTTCCTGGCGTCGGAGCGCGGCGTTACCTACGGCATCCTGGCCGACCCGCTGTGGTGGAAGGCGGTCGGGAACACGCTGCTGTTCGCCCTGGTGTCTGTGTCCTTCGAGACCGTGCTGGGCGTCATTATCGCGCTGGTGCTGAATGCGCAGTTCCCCGGCCGTGCGCTGATGCGGGCCGCCGTGCTGATCCCCTGGGCGATCCCGACCGTGGTGTCGGCTAAGATGTGGGCCTGGATGCTGCACGACCAGTTCGGCATCGTGAATGATGCGCTGCTGCGCCTCGGCCTGATATCGGCGCCGGTGGCCTGGCTGGCCTCCAGCGATCTGGCGCTGTGGTCGGTGGTGGCGGTCGATGTCTGGAAGACCACGCCCTTCGTCGCGCTGATGGTGCTGGCGGCGCTGCAGATGCTGCCGCGCGACTGCTATGAGGCGGCACGGGTGGACGGCATCCATCCGATCCGGGTGTTCTTCCATGTCACCCTGCCGCTGATCAAGCCGGCGCTGATCGTCGCGGTGATCTTCCGGCTACTCGATGCGATGCGGGTGTTCGACATCGTGTACATCATGACCGGCAATGCCGAGGCGACGATGACCATGTCGGTCTATGCCCGCCAGCAATTCGTCGATTTCCAGGATGTCGGCTTCGGTTCCGCCGCCTCGACGCTGCTGTTTGCCGCCATCGCGCTGTTGACGGTGATCTACCTGATGGCAACGCGCGCCGATCTGGGCGGGAGGGCGCGATGATGCGGCTGCTGAAAGGGGCGGGGTTCTGGCTGCTGGTGGCGGCGATTCTGTTCTATCTGCTGTTCCCGTTCTATTACGCGGTGCTGACCTCGCTGAAGAGCGGCTCGGCGGTGTTCCAGGTGGATTACTGGCCGACAGAACTGGATTTCTCCAACTATGTCCGGGTTTTCACCGAACAGCCTTTCGCGCGGAACATCCTGAACTCGCTGCTGGTGTCTTTCGCCGTGGTGGCGCTGTCGCTGTCACTGGGGCTTGGGGCGGCCTTCGCGCTGGGCCGCGTGCGTTTCCGCGGGCGCACGACGCTGCTGCTGACCATCCTCGGCGTCTCCATGTTTCCGCAGGTGGCGGTGCTGTCCGGCATGTTCGAACTGGTGCGCGGACTCGGCCTCTACAACAATCTGCTGAGCCTCGTGCTGTCTTATCTCATCTTTACCCTGCCGTTCACGGTCTGGGTGCTGACTACCTTCATGCGCGGCCTGCCGGGCGAGATCGAGGAAGCGGCGATCCTGGAGGGCGCCACGCCTTTCGTGCTGGTCACCCGCATCTTCCTGCCGCTGTTGTGGCCGGCGATGGTGACCACCGGCCTGCTGGCCTTCATCGTTGCCTGGAACGAGTTTCTGTTCGCGCTGACCTTCACACTGACCAACACGCAGCGCACGGTGCCGGTCGCCATCGCGCTGATCACCGGCGGCAGCGAGCACGAACTGCCCTGGGGCAACATCATGGCGGCCTCCGTCACCGTCACCGTGCCGCTGATCCTGCTGGTGCTGGTGTTCCAGCGCCGTCTGGTGGCCGGGCTGACGGCCGGCGCGGTCAAGGGATAGGGAAACATGGCGTCGGTCAGACTGGAAAAACTCCGCAAATCCTTCGGCAGGACCGAGGTGATCCGCGATATCGATCTGGAGATCGCGGATGGCGAATTCGTCGTCTTCGTCGGCCCGTCGGGCTGCGGTAAATCCACCCTGCTGCGGCTGATCGCCGGGCTGGAGGATGCCACATCCGGCGATATCTGGATCGGCGAGGACTGGGTAACGCTGACCGAGCCGGCAAAGCGCGGCGTCTCCATGGTGTTCCAGTCCTATGCGCTCTATCCGCATATGACCGTCCGCAAGAACATCGGCTTCGGTCTCAGCCTGTCCGGCACCGCGAAAGGGACGGTGGAAGAACGGGTAGACCGTGTCGCCGGCATGCTGCAGATCGGCGAGCTGCTGGACCGGCGGCCGCGCGAACTGTCGGGCGGGCAGCGCCAGCGCGTCGCCATCGCGCGGGCCATCGTCCGCGAGCCGCGCGTCTTCCTGTTCGACGAGCCGCTGTCCAATCTCGATGCCGCGCTGCGCGTGCAGACCCGCGTCGAGATTGCGAAGATGCACCATGATCTCGGCGCCACCATGATCTATGTGACGCATGATCAGGTGGAGGCGATGACGCTGGCCGACCGCATGGTGGTGCTGAATGGCGGCCGGGTGGAGCAGGTGGGCAAACCGGCCGACCTGTATCACCGGCCGGACAATCTGTTCGTCGCGCGCTTCCTGGGCTCGCCGCCGATGAATCTGCTGCCGGTGAAGGCCGGTGCGGCAGGGCTCGATTTGCCCGCCGCGCGCAAGGCCGAGATTCTGGGTATCCGCTCGGAGGACATCGCCCTCAGCGTCGATGGCCCACTGGAAGCGAAGGTGACGCTGGTGGAGGAACTGGGCGAGACAAGGCTGGTGCATGCCACGCTGGCCGATGGAACAGGCCTTGCCTTCCGCCATCGTGAAGACCCGCCGCCGCGCCGGGGGGACAGCGTCAGGCTGGCGCTCGATCCGGCGCGCTGCCATTCGTTCGACAAGGATGGAAAGCGGCTCTAGCCAATCTTCTGGCCGATTGCCCGGAACACATCCTCGAACATCTCCGGCGTCAGCCGACCGGTGTTCGTGTTGTAGCGCGAGCAATGATAGGAATCCGCCAGAAACACACCGTCCGGCATTTCGTGCAGCGCGCCATGCCCGAAGGGGTAGAGCACCTTGCGCACGCCATAGGCGGACAGCACGGAGGTATGCGCGATGGAGCCCAGCGCCAGGATCACGCGCAGCGCGGGCAGGGCGGACAGCTCCGACTTCAGATAGGGCCGGCAGGCATTGATCTCCGCCGGCGTGGGCTTGTTCTGCGGCGGCACGCATTTCACCGCATTGGTGATACGGCAGCCCTGGAGGCGCAACCCGTCGGCCGGATCGCGGCCATAGTCGCCTTTCGCCCAGCCGAACTTTACCAGGGTCGGGTAGAGCAGGTCGCCGGCGTAATCGCCGGTGAAGGGACGGCCGGTGCGGTTCGCCCCCTTCAGGCCAGGCGCCAGCCCGACAATCAGCAGCTTTGCGTCCGCATCGCCGAAGGGCGGCACCGGCGCGTTGAAGAAGCCGTCATGCTTCTGCCGGTTCTCTGCCCGGAACTCAGCCAGCCTTGGACAGATCTGGCAGTCGCGCGCGGGCTGCAGGGCGCCCGGTATCACCGCCGGCCGCCGGAGCGATCCTGGTAGATGACCTCGGCCTCGCCTTCGCCCTCGACCTCATCCTCGTCATCGAAATCGTCTGGGCCGGCGAAGCGTTCCTGGCGGTCGTCGCGGCGCGGCCCCTGATGCTTGCGCGCGATCTCACCTTCGATATCCATCAGTTCGATGAAACTGTCGGCCTGGCGGCGCAACTCGTCGGCCACCATCGGCGGGTTGGAGCGTACCGTGCTGACCACCGAGACGCGCACGCCCTTGCGCTGCACCGCTTCGACCAGCCGGCGGAAATCGCCATCGCCGGAAAACAGGATGATGTGATCGACACGCTCGGCCATTTCCATCACGTCGATGGCCAGCTCGATGTCCATATTGCCCTTCACCTTGCGGCGGCCGCTGGAGTCGGTGAACTCCTTGGTCGGCTTGGTGACCATGGTGTAGCCATTGTAATCCAGCCAGTCGATCAGCGGCCGGATCGGCGAATACTCGGCATCCTCGACCAGCGCCGTGTAGTAGAAGGCGCGGAGCAGGCGGCCGTGCTGCGAAAAGAACCCGAGAAGCTTCTTGTAATCGATGTCGAAGCCGAGGGCACGGGCGGCTGCGTAAAGATTTGATCCATCGATAAAAAGAGCAGTCTTTTCTTCACTGTAAGATATCATTTCCTGGCTTTCTCGAATATGTGCTTGGTCAAAAGAATTGAAGGTTAATTTCTCGTCATTAACTGTTCTATTATCCCATAAACAGTCGGATTTCGCTATTTATCTAAGGTGCATAATTGGTTATGGCAAGGGGCGATATCCGCCTTTGTTCGGGATGATGTGCGGCGGAGTGGAAAAGAGGCGGGGCGATGATTCTGGTGGCAATAGGCTCCAACCTGCCAGGTGCCGGGTTCGATACGCCGCGCGCGGTCTGCCTTGCCGCGCTGGAGGCGTTAGAGCGCGAACCGGACATCCGGGTCGTCGCACGCTCGCGCCTGTTCGAGAGCGCGCCGGTGCCCTTGTCCGATCAGCCCTGGTATGCAAATGGTGCCGTGCTTGTGGAAACCACGTTGCCGCCGGCGCCCTTGTTGGCGCGGCTGCATGAGATCGAGGCGCGGTTCGGCCGTGTCCGGCAGGTCCGCAACGAGGCCCGCGTACTCGACCTCGATCTGCTGTGCTATAATGAGATTGTGAACGACAGGCCTGAATCGCCGCCGATTCTGCCGCATCCGCGCCTGCGCGAGCGGGCTTTCGTGCTGCGGCCGCTGCTGGATATCGCGCGCGGTTGGCGTCACCCCGGCGATGCGCTGGAGATTTCCGCCCTGCTGGCGGCGCTGCCGCCGGGACAGGCACTCAATCCGATCCGTTAAGAGCACGGATTTTGTATGCTTTCCTTGTGTTGCGGCGCAGCAGTCGCTATATGTTCTCTTTCGTGTCGATTTCCAATTTTCGGAGAGTTGTATGGCCCGCGTTACGGTCGAAGATTGCGTTGAGCGGATTCCCAACCGGTTCGAGCTGGTGATGATGGCCAGCCATCGGGCACGGCAGATCGCATCTGGCGGGTCGCTGACAATCGAACGGGACAATGACAAGAACCCGGTTGTCGCCCTGCGCGAGATCGCCGACGAGACGATCGAGCTGGACACGCTGAGCGAAGCGCTGGTGAAGCGCGAACAGCACACCCAGGAGCCGGACGAGCTGGTCGAGGACGATACACTGGAGCTGATGGCCAGCGAGGCCGGCATTCTCGGCCCGCAGGGCAGTGACGATCAGCCGCGCGTTGCCGCCGACGAGGACGATTCCGACGGCGAAGCCGAAGAGGCTGGTGCCAAGTTTGAGGATATCGACGACGACATGCTGAGCGGCGAACGCTGATCCGGTCTTAGCCGCCCTCCCGCTGGCATCGACATGGCGGAGAGGGCGGAAAATCCTATATATTTAATGAAATACTTTTTCATTAACCGGCTGGACGGCGCGCCATGATGCGTCAATACGAATTGGTCGAGCGTGTTCGCTCCTATGATCCGCGTGCGGATGAGGCGAAGCTCGACCGCGCCTATGTCTATGCCATGAAGATGCACGGCTCGCAGAAGCGCGCCTCGGGCGATCCCTATTTCTCCCACCCCATCGAAGTCGCCGGCATCCTGACCGACCTGAAGCTGGACGGCGATTCCATCGTCACCGCCCTGCTGCATGACACCATCGAGGATACCGACGCGACGCTGCCGGATATCGAGCAGCTGTTCGGCAAGGAGGTCGCGCGCCTCGTCGATGGCGTGACCAAGCTGACCCGCATCGAGCTGCAGTCCGACCAGTCCAAGCAGGCGGAGAATTTCCGCAAGCTGGTGCTGGCGATGTCGGAGGATATCCGCGTCCTGCTGGTGAAGCTGGCCGACCGGCTGCACAATATGCGCACGCTGCATTTCATCAAAAGCGAGGACAAGCGCCGGCGCATCGCGCTGGAAACGCTCGAAATCTATGCCCCGCTGGCGGAGCGCATCGGCATCCACACCTGGAAGGACGAGCTCCAGGATCTGGCGTTCCGGCAGCTCCATCCCGATGCGCGGGAATCCATCGTCACCCGGCTGGCCTTCCTGCGCGAGCAGGGGGAGCCGCTGGTCGGCCGTGTCATCACGGCGCTGAAGAAGACCCTCGCCGAATATGGCATGCACGAGGTTGGGGTCTTCGGGCGCGAAAAATCGCCCTTCTCCATCTGGGAGAAGATGAAGCGCAAGAATGTCAGCTTCGAACAGCTCTCCGACATCATGGCGTTCCGTATCGTCGTGGACTCGGTCGAACAGTGCTATCAGGCTCTCGGCATCATCCATGCGCAGTTTCCCGTCGTGCCGGGGCGCTTCAAGGACTATATCTCGGTGCCGAAGCCGAACGGCTACCGCTCGCTGCATACCGGCGTCATCGGGCCGGAGCGTCAGCGCATCGAGATGCAGATCCGCACGCCCGACATGCACCAGACGGCGGAACTGGGCGTTGCCGCGCACTGGGATTACAAGCAGCATAGCGGCGAGCATCAGAAGGAAGGCCGAAAATACCGCTGGATACGGGAGCTTCTGGACATTCTGGAAAGCGCCGCCGGGCCGGAGGAATTCCTCGAGCACACCAAGCTCGAAATGTACCAGGACCAGGTGTTCTGCTTCACGCCGAAGGGCGACCTGATCTCGCTGCCGCGCGGCGCCACCCCCATCGATTTTGCCTATGCCGTCCATTCCGAAATCGGCGACCGCTGCGTCGGCGCGAAGCTGAACGGCCGTCTGGTGCCGCTGCGCGCGCAGCTGAAGAACGGCGACCAGGTGGACATCGTCACCTCCAAGACGCAATCGCCGTCGCCAACCTGGGAAGAATTTGTCGTCACCGGCAAGGCCAAGGCGTGCATCCGCCGCTTCATCCGCCAGCAGAAGCGCGACGAGTTCATGTCCCTCGGCCGCACGATCACGGAAAAGGCGTTCCGGCAGGAGGGGATTCCCTTCACCGAAAAGGCGCTGGAGCGCGCGCCGCAAATCTTCAAGCTGGAAAAGCTGGACGATCTGTTTGCCCAGGTCGGCGAGGGGCTGCTGACCGGCCTGCATGTCGTGCACACGCTGTTCCCGGAGACCAAGCGCAACCGGACCGATGGCAAGCCGACCGACGGCAAGATCGTGCCGATCGCGCGGGCGCGCAACAAGGCCCGCAAGGATCGCGAGGGCGCGGTCCCGATCCGCGGCCTGATCCCCGGCATGGCGATGCATTTCGCGAAATGCTGCCATCCGCTGCCCGGCGACCGCATTGTCGGCATCGTCACCACCGGCAAGGGGGTGACCATCCACACCATCGATTGCGATGTGCTGGAACAGTTTCACGATACGCCGGAACGCTGGCTGGATGTCGCCTGGGACGAACCGGGGGAAGGCGGCGACCGTCATGTCGGCCGGCTATCGGTCATCATCTCGAATGAGCCGGGCAGCCTCGGCAACCTGACCATGACCATCGGCAAGAATCGCGGAAACATCAACAATCTCAAGATTACCAACAGGTCGCAGGATTTCTTTGATATTCTGGTCGATGTTGAAGTCGAGGATGTGAAGCACCTGACCAACATCATCGCGGCGCTGCGCGCCAGCCCGATGATCAATTCTGTGGACCGCGCGCGGGGCTGATCCAGGTAAGGGGCGATTGTCGCGATGACATCGCCGGGAGCGCACCAGCCTTGCGGCCCGCAGGATGGTCATGGGCTTTCCAACTTCTGCCCCGTCATCATATCCTTAGTCGCTGTATTCGACCTGCGGAGAACGACCATGTCGGCAAGCGCATCCTCCCGCCATCTGCGTCTCGGCGTGAACATCGATCATGTGGCGACCATCCGCAACGCGCGGGGCGGCGGCCATCCCGATCCGGTGCGCGCGGCGAAACAGGCCGCCCAGGCCGGTGCCGACGGCATCACCGCGCATCTGCGCGAGGACCGGCGCCATATCTCCGACACGGATATCGACCGGCTGGTGGGCGAGATCGACCTGCCGCTGAATCTGGAGATGGCGGCAACCGACGAGATGCTGGCCATCGCGCTGCGCCACAAGCCGCACGCGGCCTGCATCGTGCCGGAAAAGCGCACCGAGGTGACGACCGAGGGCGGGCTGGATGCGGCGCGCCTGAAGGACGAGCTGATGCGCTACACGCAGGAGCTGGGGACGGCCGGCATCCGGGTGTCGCTGTTCATCGAACCGGAGGCGGCACAGCTTGAAGCAGCATTGGCGCTGGGTGCGCCGGTGGTGGAACTGCATACCGGCGCCTATTGCGAGGCCACAGGTGCGGTGCGCGAGCGGCAGCTGGCGCGCATCCTCGCCGCCGCGGCAAAGGCCGAGGAACTCGGGCTGGAATGCCATGCCGGCCACGGCCTCAGCTTCGACACGGTGGGGCCGGTCGCCGCGATCCCGACCATCCACGAACTGAATATCGGCCATTTTCTGATCGGCGAGGCGATCTTCAGCGGATTGGACAGCGCGATCAAGCGCATGCGGTCGCTGATGGACAAGGCCCGTGCCGAGGCAATCGGCGAACGCTCGGCCTGATCGCAGGGAAACCGTCTTGCAAACCTTGTGATGGGGACGCTTTTCGGGCATATGCTTTGAAAGCTCGTCCTTCGCCTTCCGGCGGAGGCCATCCCCATCAGCATGGTTCTGGCCCAACAGCATGGTTCTGTCACAGTGAGTAAATCTGGAGGGATCGGCGAAACGATCCGCACGGTCGTTTATGCGATACTCATCGCGCTTGGCATCCGCACTTTCGCCTACGAACCGTTCAATATTCCCTCGGGATCGATGATCCCGACCCTGCTGGTCGGCGATTATCTGTTCGTCAGCAAATTCTCCTACGGCTACAGCCGCTATTCGCTGCCCTTCGGCCTGCCGCTGATTCCGGGACGCATCCTGTTCACCGAGCCGGAACGCGGCGATGTCGTGGTGTTCAAGCTGCCGCGCGACAACGAGACCGACTACATCAAGCGCATCATCGGCCTGCCGGGCGACCGCATCCGCATGGTGGATGGCCGGCTCTACATCAATAACGAGCTGGTGAAGCGGGAGCGCGTCGAGGATTTCGTGCCGGAGGAGGCGCCTTCGATGCGCGTTACCCAGTACATGGAGACGCTGCCCAATGGCCGCCGTCACCTTATTCTGGAACGCAGCGACAACGGCATGCTGGACAATACGCCGGAATATATCGTGCCGACCGGGCACTATTTCGGCATGGGCGACAATCGCGACGATTCGGTGGACAGCCGCGTGCTGGCCGGCGTCGGCTATATCCCGCGCGAGAATCTGGTGGGGCGGGCGGATGTGCTGTTCTTCTCCACCAATGGCACGGCCTCGCTGTGGGAAGTCTGGAAATGGCCCTTCTCGATCCGGTACGATCGGCTGTTCGATGGAATCCGCTGACCGGATGGCTTGACCATGGCGCAGGGCGCCACCGACACCAGGATTGAGGCGCTGACAGCGCGGCTGGGGCATGTGTTCGCCCGGCCTGCGCTGCTGACCGAGGCGCTGACCCATCTGAGCGCCACGGAACGGCGCTCGGCCGCCTATGAGCGGCTGGAGTTCCTGGGCGACCGGGTGCTCGGGCTGATCATCGCCGAGACGCTGCTGGAGCGGTTCCCGCAGGAGCGCGAGGGCGATATCGCCAAGCGTCATGTCGGGCTGGTGCGCCGCGAGGCGCTGGCCCAGGTGGCCAGGACGATCCGGCTGGGCGATTATCTGATGCTGTCGCGCAGCGAGGCGGATGCCGGCGGGCGCGACAATGACGCGCTGCTGGCTGACGCGATGGAAGCGGTGATCGCCGCGCTCTATCTCGATGGCGGGCTGGAGGCGGCACGCCGCTTCGTACTGCGCGAGTGGGAGGCCCAGATGGCGGCGTCCGACCGGCCGCCGCAGGACGCCAAGACCGGTCTGCAGGAATGGGCGCAGGGGCGGGGGCTACCGCTGCCCTCCTATCGCGAGGTGGGCCGGGAAGGGCCGGCACATCAGCCGGTCTTCACCGTCGAGGTTACGGTAACCGGCCACAAGCCGGCCGAAGGGGCCGGCACCTCGAAGCGGATGGCGGAACAAGAAGCGGCGCAGGCGCTGCTCGACAGGCTGACAAAGGGAAAACGCACATGACCGACACTGCAGGTTCGACCGGCACGCGCTGCGGCTTCGTCGCGCTGGTCGGCGCACCCAATGCCGGCAAATCGACGCTGATGAACGCGCTGATCGGCGGCAAGGTATCGATTGTCAGCCCGAAGGTGCAGACCACGCGTACGCGGGTCACCGGCATCATCGCCGAGGGCGCCAGCCAGATCATCTTTGTCGATACGCCCGGCATCTTCGTGCCGAAACGGCGGCTGGACCGCGCCATGGTGCGCGCCGCCTGGGACGGGGCGAAGGATGCCGACGAGGTCGTGCTGCTGATCGATGCCTCTCAGGGGCGCCTCGATGAGGATAGCGAGCGGATCATCGCCGGTCTGGAACAGGCCGGCCGCAAGGCCGTGCTGGTGCTGAACAAGATCGATCTGGTGAAGCAGCGCGACAAGCTGCTGGCCAGGGTCCAGGCGTTGAACGAGCGTTTTCCGTTCACCCGTACCTTCATGATCTCGGCAACCAGCGGCGACGGCATCGCCGATCTGCGCAGCTATCTGGCCGGGGAAATGTCGGAAGGGCCGTGGCTCTACCCCGAGGACGAGATGACCGATATGCCGCTGCGCCTGCTGGCGGCGGAGGTCACCCGCGAGAAGCTGTTCCTCAACTACCATCAGGAAGTCCCCTACGGCCTCACCGTCGAGACCGAGAAGTGGGAGGATTTCAAGGATGGCTCGGTGAAGATCGACCAGACCGTCTATGTCCAGCGCGACAATCACAAGGCCATCGTGCTGGGCAAGGGCGGGCAGGCGATCCGCCGGGTGCGCGAGCAGTCGCAGAGCGAGCTGGAGGCGATGATGGAACGCAAGGTCCATCTCTTCCTGTTCGTGAAGGTCCGCGAATCCTGGGACGAGGATCCGGAGCGTTTCAAGCCCTGGGGGCTGGAATGGAATGCGTGACCGGCCTTTCCTTCCTGGCTGACTGATGGACTGGACCGACGACGGCATCGTGCTGAGTGCGCGGCCGCACGGCGAAGGCTCGCTGGTCGTCTCGCTGCTGACAATCGATCACGGGCGGCATGCCGGGCTGGTGCGCGGCGGCGGGTCGGGCCGCCAGCGCGGGATGTTCCAGCCGGGCAATCTGGTCCGGGCAGGCTGGCGGGCGCGGCTGTCCGAACATCTGGGCAATTACAGCTGCGAGCTGATACAGGCCCATGCCGCCGCCTATCTGGAAGACCCGCTGAAGCTGTCGGCGCTTTCCTCGGCCTGCGCCGTCGCCGATGGCGCGCTGGCGGAGCGCGAGCCGCATCCGGCGGTCTATGAAGGTCTGCTGGCGCTGATCGGACTGCTGGACAGCGCGGTCTGGGCCGCCGCCTATGTGAAATGGGAAACCGGCTTGCTCACCGATCTGGGCTTCGGCCTTGACCTCACGCGCTGCGCCGCCACCGGCTTGAATGACGATCTTGCCTATGTCAGCCCGCGCACCGGCCGCGCGGTGTCGCTGTCGGCGGGCGAACCCTATCGCGACCGGCTGTTGCGCCTGCCGAGATTCCTGATCGGCCGCGGCGCCGACACGCCGGAAGAAGTAATGCACGGGCTGGACCTGACCGGCTTCTTCCTAGACCGGCATGTGTTCGGCCTGAATAACAAGCCGCTACCGGCAGCGCGCATACGATTCATTGACCGGCTGCGGCAGTCGGCTACTATATCTGGTGGAGGTGTGACCGAATGACCAAAAGCCAGACGACCGGCGAAATCCGCGATACAGGCCTCGCGGAAGCGCTGAGCGAGCGGTATCTGTCCTATGCGCTCTCGACCATCATGTCGCGTTCGCTGCCCGATGTGCGCGACGGGCTGAAGCCGGTGCACCGCCGGCTGCTGTTCGCCATGCGTCAGCTTGGGCTGGTCTCCAGCCAGGGCCACAAGAAATCGGCCCGCGTGGTCGGCGATGTCATCGGTAAATATCACCCGCATGGCGATTCGGCGATCTATGACGCGCTGGTGCGGCTGGCGCAGGATTTCGCGCAGCGCTATCCGCTGATCGACGGGCAGGGCAATTTCGGCAATATCGACGGCGATAATGCGGCTGCGATGCGGTACACCGAGGCGCGGCTGACGCCGGTGGCCGAGCTGCTGCTTGAGGGCATCGACGAGGATGCCGTCAATTTCCGCCAGACCTATGACGGCGAGTCGGAAGAGCCGGTGGTGCTGCCGGCTGCCTTCCCGAACCTGCTGGCCAATGGCAGCCAGGGCATCGCTGTCGGCATGGCGACCAGCATTCCGCCGCACAATGTGGCGGAGCTGTGCGGCGCGCTTGGCCATATCGTGAAGGAAGAGATGCTGGGCGGCGCTGGCCCGGTCTCCACGGCGGCGCTGCTCGCCCATGTGAAGGGGCCGGACCTGCCGACCGGCGGCACGATTGCCGAGGCGCAGGAGGCCATCCTGCAGGCCTACGAGACCGGGCGTGGCAGCTTCCGGGTGCGGGCGCGCTGGCAGGTGGAAAAGCTGAATCACGGGCTGTTCCAGATCGTCGTCACGGAAATTCCCTATCAGGTTCAGAAATCCCGCCTGGTCGAGAAGATCGCCGAGCTGATGCAGGCCAAGAAGCTGGCCATGCTGGGCGATGTGCGCGACGAATCGACCGAGGATGTGCGCCTGGTGCTGGAGCCGAAGTCGCGCAATGTCGATCCCGCGGTTCTGATGGAAAGCCTGTTCCGGCAGACCGAGCTGGAGAACCGCATCTCGCTGAACATGAACCTGCTGGACCGCGAGGGCGTGCCGCGCGTGATGAATCTGCGCGAGGTTCTGATCGACTATCTGCTGCATCGCGAGGAGGTGCTGCGCCGGCGTACCACGCACCGGCTCGACCATATCGCCCGGCGGCTGGAGATTCTCGGCGGCTACCTGATCGCCTATCTGAACCTGGACGAGGTGATCCGCATCATCCGCGAGGAGGATGAGCCGAAGCAGGAGCTGATGACCCGCTTCGAACTGTCCGATTTGCAGGCCGAATCGATCCTCAACATGCGGCTGCGCTCGCTGCGCAAGCTGGAGGAGATCGAAATCCGCAAGGAATTCGATGCGCTGACCGCCGAGCAGACCGACCTCACCGACCTGATGGCGAAGGAACATCGGCGCTGGAAGATCGTCGGCCATCAGGTTGCGGATCTGCAGAAGCGCTTCGGCCAGGACACGGCGCTGGGCAAGCGCCGCACCGATATCGAGGGGCCGCCCTCGGACACGGTGGTGCCGCTGGAGGCCATGGTCGAGCGCGAGCCGGTTACCGTGCTGTGTTCCGCCAAGGGCTGGGTGCGCGCGCTGCGCGGCCACAATGTCGATGCGGCGGAAACCAAGTACAAGGAAGGCGACGAGGCGCGCTTCGTCATTCCCTGCGAGACGACGGACAAGCTGCTGGTGTTCGCCGGCGACGGCAAGTTCTTCACCATCGGCGTCGATAAGCTGCCGCGCGGCCGTGGTTTCGGCGAGCCGATCCGGCTGATGATCGATCTGGCGCAGGACAAGGAAATCGTCGCCCTGATGCTGCATAAGCCGGGCCGCCGGCTGCTGGTCGCCTCCGATGACGGGCGTGGCTTCCTGGTCAAGGAGGAGGATGTGCTGGCGCAGACCCGTGGCGGCCGGCAGGTCGTCAATCCGGGTGAGGGGGCGTCGGCCACCATCTGCATCCCGGCCGAGGGCGACAGCGTCGCCGTGGTCGGCAGCAACCGCAAACTGCTGGTCTTTGCGCTGGAGGAAATTCCCGAGATGCAGCGCGGCCGCGGCGTGATTCTGCAGAAATATGCCGGCGGCAAGCTGACCGACGTGAAGGTGTTCAACCTGGCGGACGGCATCAGCTGGACGCTGAATGGCGGGCGGGTGCGTACCGAAACTGATCTGATGACCTGGCGCATGAAGCGCGCCGGGGCGGGCCGTCTGGTGCCGCGCGGCTTTCCGCTGAACAACTGCTTCAACTAAGGCTGTGCCAAGGTTATAAGGCCGGCTTTTCCCGGCGGGGTGCCGGGCGTATCACGGGAGACACTGAAAGATGACGAGCATGACCGGATCGCAGGCGCTGGTGCAGCGCTATTGGCCCTCGCGCGAACAGGCCGGGCTGGGCCAGGGTGCCGTTCGTGCCCTGGCGCTGATCGCCTTCGGCAGCCTGTTCCTGGCCGTCATGGCGCAGATCAAGGTGCCGATGTGGCCGGTGCCGATCACGCTGCAGACCTTCGCCATTCTGTTGCTGGGTCTGACGTACGGCTTCCGCCTCGGCACGGCGACGATCCTGGCGCATGTCGCGCAAGGCGCCCTGGGGCTGCCGGTGTTCGCCGGCGGTGCTGGCGGGGTTGCCGTGCTGATGGGCCCGACCGGCGGCTATATCGCCGGCTTCATTTTGGCTGTGATGCTGACGGGCTGGCTTGCCGATCGTGGCTGGTCGCGGCGCATCCTGCCGGCGATCGCCGCGCTGGTGCTTGGCAACCTGGCGATCTATACGCTGGGGGCGGGATATCTGAACGGCGCCTTTCTCGGCGACTGGACGAAGACGCTGGCGGTCGGCGTATTGCCCTTTCTGCTGGGCGATGCGCTGAAGATCGGTCTCGCGGTTTCCGTCTTGCAGCTGGGATGGCGCCGTCGGAACTGAGGCGAAAGAAGGGCCCCTGCATAAGCCGGGGCCTTTCTTATATGGCTTTTTTGGCGGCACTTCGCTAAATAGCTGCGCATTGTAGGTCGCTGTATCCGCCGGCAAGAGTGGACATGCGAGACATAGGGTTGGTGAGTAGCGAGCGGGAGGCTGTGTGAGCGCCCTGGAGAGTTTTGTCCGTCTGGTCGACTCGATGAACGAGTATATCGGACGTTTCGTGTCCTGGTTCACCCTGGCCACGGTCATCATCTGCTTCGTCGTCGTGGTCCTGCGCTATGCCATGGGTATCGGCATCCTGTGGCTGCAGGAGCTGTATATCTGGTCGCATGCCATCGTTTTCATGGTCGGGGCCGGCTACACCATGCTTCATGGCGGCCATGTCCGGGTCGATATCTTCTACGACCGGCAGAGCGTGCGGCGGAAAGCCTGGACCGATATCTTCGGCACCCTCATCTTCCTGCTGCCCTGGCTGGCTGTGGTTGCCTATTTTGCTCTGGGTTTCTTCCAGGCGTCCTACAGGGTCGGTGAATCCTCCCCGCAGGGCGGCGGCATGCCAGCGCTTTACGTGCTGAAGGGCCTGATCCTGGTGTTCTGCTTCCTGGTCGGCTTGCAGGGCCTGGCGATGATCGGCCGCTCTATCCTTATCCTCAAGGGTCATACCGGCTTCCTGCCGGCGCCCGAAGAATTCACCAAGCGCTAGGACAGCCCGATGGATAAGGCGCTTCTCGGCGAACTGGTCGCCATGCTGATGTTCGTCGTCACGATCTTCATCGTGCTGGTGGGCTATCCGGTTGCTTTCACCCTGGCCGGAACGGCGCTGCTCTTCAGCGTTCTAGGCCATCTTCTCGGCGTTTTCGACTATGCCTTCCTGACCAGCCTGCCGGCCCGCTATTTCGGCACCATGGTCAACGAGGTGCTGGTGGCGGTGCCACTGTTCGTCTTCATGGGCGTGATGCTGGAACGGTCCCGCATCGCCGAGGCGCTGCTGGAGACGATGGGCCAGCTGTTCGGCACGATGCGCGGCGGCCTTGGCATTTCCGTGATCCTGGTCGGTACGCTGCTGGCGGCCTCGACCGGCATCGTCGGCGCCACCGTCGTGACGATGGGCCTGCTCAGCCTGCCAGCGATGATGCGCGCCGGCTACGATCCGAAGCTGGCCAGTGGCATCATCTGCGCGTCCGGCACGTTGGGGCAGATCATCCCGCCCTCGACGGTGCTGATCTTCATCGGTGACATGCTGCAGGGCGCCAATCAGGCCGCCCAGCTCGCCAAGGGCAATCTGGCGCCCGATCCGGTATCGGTCGGCGATCTGTTCGTCGGCGCGCTACTGCCCGGTCTCCTGCTTGTCGGGCTCTATATTACCTGGATCCTGATCCGCTCCGTCGTCAGCCCGCAAAGCTGTCCGGCGATCGAGATGACGTCGGCGCAGCGCCGCGGCCTGCCGCTGCGCGTGGTGAAGGTGATGATACCGCCGCTGCTGCTTATCATCGCCGTGCTGGGATCGATCCTGGGCGGGTTTGCCACGCCGACCGAGTCGGCGTCGGTCGGCGCCGTCGGCGCGACCCTGCTGGCGGCGATGAACCGTCAGTTCAATCTGGTCATATTGAAGCAGGTGATGCGCTCCACCATGACCATCACCTCGATGGTCTTCATCCTGCTGCTGGGCGCGTCCGTCTTCTCCGTCGTGTTCCGTGGCCTGGGTGGCGAGAAGGTGGTGGAGGACGTGCTGTCCAGCCTGCCGGGCGGGCAGTTCACCGCGGTTCTGGCGGTCATGGCCCTGATGTTCCTGCTGGGCTTCTTCCTCGATACCTTCGAGATCATCTTCATCGTGGTGCCGATTACCGCCCCGGTGCTGCTGATGATGGGGGTCGATCCGGTCTGGCTGGGCGTCATGATCGGCGTGAATCTGCAGACCAGCTTCCTGACGCCACCCTTCGGCTTCGCGCTGTTCTATCTGCGTGGCGTGGCGGCGCGGCTGGTGTCGACCGGGGCGATCTATCGCGGTGCGGTGCCGTTCGTGGCTATCCAGGTCATCGCCATCGGCCTGCTTTGGTCCTTCCCCGACCTGGCGACCTGGCTGCCGAAGATGGTGTTCGGCAGTGACATGCCGGCGGCGGCCTCCACGCCGGGCGCGCCGGTCCAGTCGCTGGACGATCTGATTCGCGGCAGCACCGGCGGCAAGGACGATCTGATCCCGATGGACGACAGCACCCGCCAGGGCGGCTCCCAGGGTGGCCCGGACCCGATGGACCCGACGCAGCAATTCAAGTAAGCGGCGGCGGCTTCGCGACCGGCATGAAAAAACCCGCCCCGGTCATCCGGGGCGGGTTTGTCGTTTTCAGCCTTACGCCGGTCAGCCCGGATATTTGAACGGCAGCAGGCGGGCGTTGGTCAGGCTCTGGTCGGTGATGCGGGTATAGGCCATCGCCAGCTTGCGGGCGGCCAGGAAGGCCTCGGCGACCTTCTTCACCATCGGATCGGAGCTGGCCAGGATTTCCTCCATCAGCTCGCCCGACTTGTTGCCGTAAGCCTCCAGCACGTCGCGCGGGAACTGCTTCAGCTGCACGCCGTGATCGCGGATCAGCGACTGCAGCGCCGGGCCGGAACGGGCGTTGAACTCCGCCAGGATATAGTCGTTCTCGGCCGAGCAGGCGGCCTTCACGATTTCCTTCAGATCGTTCGGGAGCTTTTCGTAGATGCCCTTGTTCACGGTGCACTGGAGCATCGGCCCCGGCTCCTGCACGCCCGGATAATAGTAATTCTTGGCGACCTGATGGAAGCCGAGCGCCAGGTCGTTATAAGGGCCGACCCATTCCGCGGCGTCGACCGCGCCGGATTGCAGCGCCGGGAAGATTTCGCCGCCCGGCAGCAGAACCACGGTCATGCCCAGCTTCTGCCAGACCTGGCCGCCCTGGCCGGCGGTGCGGAACTTCATCCCCTTGATGTCTTCCAGGCTGTTGATTTCCTTGCGGAACCAGCCGGCCATCTGGGTGCCGGTATTACCGGCGGCGAAGGGCTTAAGATTGTAATTGGCGTAGACTTCGTCCCAGAGCTGCTGACCGCCGCCCCAGTGGATCCAGGCATTCATCTCGAAGGAGGTCATGCCGAACGGCACCGCGCAGAAGAACGGCGCGGCGACGGTCTTGCCCAGATGGTAATAGGCGGCGTCATGACCGATCTCGGCGGTGCCGGCGGACACGGCGTCCCACACCTGAAGGGCGGGGACCAACTCGCCACCGGCGAAGACCTTGATGCTCAGGCGGCCGTCGGTCATATCGGTGATGCGCTTGGCAAGGCGCTCGGCGCCGGTGCCCAGGCCCGGCAGGCCCTTCGGCCAGCTGGTGACCATGCGCCATTCGATCTTGCCCTGGCTGATCGCGGGGGTGGGGAAGGCGGCGGCGGTCGCCGCGGCGCCCACGCCGCCGATTGCCGCGCCCTTTAGAAATTTCCGGCGTTCCATACGTTTGCTCCCTGTTGTTGTCGGGTCTTTTGACCCGTGATTTTGCTTACTTGCCGTGCGGTTTTTTGAGTCCGCAGAATCAAATATGCGCACGGATTATATTCGGTCCGAAGGCCGCCGCAACCGGCTACCACGTCCGCGGCTGAAGTTTGCGGGAAACTTCTTTCGGTGTCACGGATATAGCAGTGTCACGGATAGAGGCCGGGATTGGCAAACATGGTGGGAGCCGGCCTGTCTGTGCCGCAGTTCGATACCGCGGGGTTGTCCGGGTCCAGGCTTTCCCAGCCATTGCTTCCCAGACCTTCCAGCGGGGTGAACCGGGTCTTGTAGGCCATCTTCTGGCTGCCCTTGATCCAGTAGCCGAGATAGAGATAGTCAAGCCCGGCCTGACGCGTGCGGTTGACCGCGTCTAGGATCATGAAGGTGCCAAGGGCCTTTTTGGGTGTCGCCGGATTGTAGAAGCTATAGACCGCCGACAGGCCGTCGCTCTGCCGGTCCGCCAGCATGACGGCGACCAGCTTCTGGTCGGGATCGCGATATTCCACCAGCCAGGTGTCGATCGGCGAGACCTCCACCATGTCGCGATAATCCTCATAGGTCATGAAGGACATCTCGCCGCCAAGATGCCGGCCGGCCTGATAAGCCGTGAACAGCCTGTACTGCTCCCAGCTGGCCGCGGCGGGCACGGCCTCGCCATGCAGATGCGCATTGGCGCGCAGGATCCGGCGCTGGCTGCGGCTGGGATGGAAGTCGCGGGCGCGCAGGCGGACCGGTACGCAGGCCTGGCAGCCGGGACAGGCCGGCCGATAGACCAGATTCTGGCTGCGCCGGAAACCGGCAATGGCAAGCTGGTCGTAATGGGCCTGGGTGACCGACTTGCCGAGATCGGCGACCAGGCGCCGCTCCACACGGTTGTTCAGATAGGGGCAGGGCATCGGCGCGGTCCGGAAGAAATAGACCGGCGCGGTCAGAATATTGCGATCCCCCAGGAACATGATCGTGTCCTATACGAAAAATTCGCGCTGAATATCGCCAGCGATATCCGTGGCCTGGTGTTGAATCCAGTCCGCGAACTCGTGCAGCCCTTCCTTGATGACGCTGTCGATTTTCTGTTCGTCCAGCGCCGCCCGAACCTCGTCCAGCCGTTCCAGCGCCGCCGCTCCGCCGCGCAGACCATAGCGGCTGCGCATCCGGTGCAGCAAATCATCCACCATATGAAAGCACATGGTGACCGACCGAGGGAAGCTGCTGTCGAACAGCAGGAAGTCGGCCACCAGAGTCGGGCTGAATCCGCGCGAATGAGCCCGGCGGAACGCGTGGTAGCCGGCGACGCAGCGCAGCAGCGCGTTCCATTGGCTGGTGTCGATGGCCGCCCCCAAAGCCTGATTGGAGGGCGCCAGCAGATGGTATTTGATGTCCAGGATACGGGAAGTCTGGTCGGCGCGTTCCAGATATTTCCCAAGCAGGTAGAAATACCAGCTGGCATCCCGGTAGAAAGTGCCCTCGGTGATGCCGAAATGGGTCTGGCAGGTTTCCTTGATCTGCGCGCAGGTCTGTGACACGCCAGCCATGGCGATGTCGGCCGGGGTCATCGAATTAAGATTGTTGTAGAACACGTTGATATGCGTCCACATCTCGGTGCTGATCAACGGCCGAAGGGTTCGCGCATTCTCCCGCGCGGCACGGACCGAAGACAGGATCGAGCTGGGGTTGTTCCGGTCCAGCAGATAGAAATCCAGCACAGCCTTGGCCGTTGCCTGGGTGTGGCGTTCGTAGAAGCGGGCATCGTCGGAATAGATCGAGACCACGGAACTCCAGTTCACGCTGCCGCTGCGATCGCGTGTGAAGGTCTCATGCACATCGAGGATGCGGGCCAGGTTTTCCGCCCGCTCCACATAGCGGGCCATCCAGAACACAGATTCGGCGTAGCGTGACAGCAGGACACTCATGATTCCAGCACCCAGGTGTCCTTTGAGCCGCCGCCCTGCGAGGAATTCACGACAAGCGACCCGCGCTTCATAGCGACCCGGCTGAGGCCGCCGGGCAGCACCCAGGTCTTGCTGCCGGTCACGGCAAACGGCCTGAGATCGACATGGCGGGGCTCCAGCGCCTGCTCGATGAGGGTCGGGCAGACCGACAGCTTCACCATCGGCTGGCTGATGAAATTAGCGGGATCATCCAGCAGTTTCGCACGGATATCGGCCAGTTCCTCAAGGGTTGCACGCGGACCGATGATCACGCCGTAGCCGCCCGATTCGCCGACCGGCTTTACAACCAGCTTGGACAGATTCTCCAGCGTATAGCGCAGCCCCTCCGGTTCCCGGCAGATATGGGTTTCGACATTGTTCAGGATGGGGTCTTCATCGAGATAATATTTGATGATGCGTGGCATGTAGGCATAGACGGCCTTGTCATCGGCAACGCCGGTGCCGACAGCATTCGCCAGCCCGACATTGCCGGCGCGGTAGGCACGCATCAGCCCCGGGACACCCAGCATGCTGTCCGGACGAAACACCTCGGGGTCGAGGAAATCATCGTCGATTCGCCGGTAGATGGTGTGCACCGGCTGCAGGCCGGAAATTGTGCGCATATAGACCCGGTCATTCTCGACAATCAGGTCGCGGCCTTCGACCAGCGGCACACCCATTTCGCGGGCCAGGAAGATGTGCTCGAAATAGGCCGAATTATAGGTGCCGGGAGAGAGCAGGACGACGGACGGGTCCTGGATGTCAGCCGGCGCGATGTCGGCGCAGGCCTCCAGCAGCATCTGGCCGTAATTGCCGACCGGACGGATGCCCACACCGCTCATCAGGTCGGCGAAGGTGCGCTGCATCATGTGGCGGTTCTCCACCACATAGGACACGCCGGAGGGGCAGCGGCCATTATCCTCCAGCACCAGAAACTCACCGGCCTCGTCACGTACCAGATCGACGCCGCAGACATGGACATAGGTGTCGTGTGCGACCTTCACGCCGACCATCTGCTGACAGAAATTCTTGTTGCCGAAGATCAGTTCGGCCGGAACGACGCCGTCCTTCAGGATTTTCTGGTCGCCATAGATGTCCTTCAGGAACAGGTTGAGCGCCGTGACCCGCTGAACGACGCCACGCTCCAGATGGTCCCAGTCGGCTGCCGACAGCACCCGCGGAATCACGTCGAAGGGCAGGATGCGATCGATCGCGTCACTTTCGGAATAGACGGTGAAGGTGATGCCGAGGTTGAACAGCTCACGTTCGGCGGCGCGCGCGCGGCGCACCAGCTCTTCCGTGCTCATGCCCTGAAGCCGCTCGATCAGGCCGGCATTATGTTCCGCTGGCCGATTGGACGTACCGAAAAGCTCGCAATAATAACCTGATGCGTCGTAGTCGGAGAGCAGGGGCTGCGGTTCCGTTCCGTCCATCATTACCTTCATTATTCTGCGGGCATCATTTTCCGGGCTGGACCGGATCGCTTTCATGTCGTCCCTGCCGCGAGCAGGATTTCCGGTTATTGAATCATATTTGAAAGGGTTGGCTGAAACCGCCTGACAATCAAGCGCTTTCGCCCAACCACTTTTCCGGTGCGGACTTATTAGCGCGGCGCAGGCGCCAGGGCCTGCTGCGGCCGTGCAGATGTCTCGGCGGCGGCATTGCCAGTGCGCTCGCGATAAACCTGATCGCGCAACAATACGATGCTGATGCGGCGGTTTTGTGCGGAACGAGGGTCTTCGGGAACGAAGGGATCCTTATCGGCTTTGCCGACGACCCAGCCGATGCGGTCTTCCGGCAAACCGGCAGCGACGAGGGCGCGCCGGCTGGCGTTGGCACGGTCGGCCGACAGCTCCCAGTTCGTATAGCCATTGCTGGCGCGGTAGGGCAGGGCGTCGGTATGGCCGGTGATGGTGATCTTGTTCGGCAGCCGCCCGATGACCTGGCTGACCTTGTCCATCAGCTGCTGGGTGTAATCGTACATGTTGCTGCCGCCCAGCGGGAACATCGCGCGCTCTTCCTGATCGACAATCTGGATGCGCAGCCCGTCCGGTGTCTGCTCGACCACGATGTTCTCGTTCAGGCCGGACAGCGAGGGATCGGACTCGATGGCGGTGCGCAGCTGTTCCTCGGCGATCTCGAACTGCTGGCGCTCACGCTGGGCCATGGCCTCGGCAAGCTGTTGCTCGTTAAGCTGCGCCTGTCGGGTCTTGCCACTGCCGGATTCCGATTCCGGACCCTGGCCGACATTCGGCTCCTGGCCCTGGCCACGGTTGGTCAAATCGCCATCGGCATCCTGATTGCTGTTACCGCGGCCTTTTTCCGGGCCGGAGCCAATCTCGGAATAGCGGCTACCGCTCTCCAGCTCCTGGCTGCCGAACTTGGATTCGATATGATCGGGATCGTCGGAATCGGGTTCGTTCGCCTCGGTCCGCTCGGCCTGTGGCCGGGTCTGCGCCGGGGTGGAAATCATCGGCGGTGAAGAGGCCGATTTCAGCGCGCCGGGCACGGTGACGGAGGTGCCGCCAAGCACGCCGCCAGAGCCGGATCGGCTGGAGCGCGAAATGGCGCTCGGATCGAAATAGTTGGAGATGCCCATCTTCTGCTCCTCCGTGGTTGCGTTCAGCAGCCACAGGAGCAGAAAGAACGCCATCATCGCGGTCACGAAGTCGGCATAGGCAACCTTCCAGGCGCCGCCATGATGGCCGCCATGGCCACCCTTCTTGACCTTCTTGATGATAACTTCTGGATGGTTGTCGCCAGCCATTCCGGTTCTGCTTTCCTATCGTTCCATTATGTCTGTTCGGTGCGTCAGACGGGCGGTAGGGCGGCGACCGCCTCTTCGACCTCATAGAAGGTCGGGCGGACATGGCTCCACAGCGCCTTGCGCGCGAATTCCACCGAGACTGCCGGGGCATAGCCCGACAGATGCGCCAGGAGGCCAGCCTTGATGACTGCCAGATACTTGGCATCCGCCTCGTTGGTGTTCTTGATAGCGCCAGCCAGCGGTCCGACGAACCCATAGCATAGCAGAATGCCGAGGAAGGTGCCGACCAGCGCCGCGCCGATAAGGCCACCCAGCACTTCCGGCGGTTCGGTGATCGACGCCATGGTCTTGATGATGCCCAGCACGGCGGCCACGATACCCAGTGCGGGCAGGCCGTCCGCCATGGTCTGCACCGCGCTGCCGACGGTTTCGGCCTCGTGATGGTGGGTTTCCAGCTCCTCGTCGATCAGTGATTCCATCTCGTGCGGATTATCTGTGCCTAGCGTCATCATGCGCAGATAGTCGCACAGGAATTCCATCGCATGGTGATCGGCGGCGAATTTCGGGAAGGACTGGAAGAGGGAGCTTTCTTCCGGGCGCTCGACATGGCTTTCGATCGCCAGCATGCCCTTGGTCTTTGCCAGTTTGAAGATGGCATAGAGCAGGCTGAGCAGTTCCAGATAATCGTCCTTCTTGTATCTCGGCCCCTTGAAGGCGACACCGAAGGCCTTGCCGGTCTTGCCCAGAATATGTTTCGGGTTGGCGACGACATAGGCGCAGCAGGCGCTGCCGAAAATGAGCGTGAATTCGAAGGGCTGCCAGAGCAGGCTCATCTTGCCGCCCATGGCCATATAGCTGCCGAAGCAGCAGATCAGCACGCCAACCCAGCCTAGAATGATGAACATGCCGTTCGTTCCTCTGTCTTAACGCCGACCCGGCCGTCTTCTCGAAAGACGATCCTGACGCGCCATGCGGGCCTTCTGAATAAGGAGTCTTCGTTAATATTTCTTTTAGCACAAGAAACGACAGACGTCTTTTGTTCACAAACAGGCGACTGGCGGCACTTGATCGCAGGGGATTCTAGCAAGCGCCGTGCCATATTCGCCATGTGTTCTATTCTTCCGGCGTTGCCCCGCCCAGAAGCCGGGTCGGATATCCCGCCTGATTCAGCCGTTCCACGATTTCGCGCACATGATCGGGGGTGCGCGTCTCGATGACCGCATCCAGCTCCGCCAGCTTCACCGGTACGTTGTAGAACAGGCGCTGGTGATAGATTTCCACGATATTGCCGCCGCAATCGCCGATCAGCCCGGCAATTTTTGCCAGCACACCGGGGCTGTCGCTGATTTCGCTGCGGACACGCACCAGCTTGCCGTCGCGCGCCAGCCCGCGCAGCAGCACGGATGACAGCATCCGCGTGTCGATATTGCCGCCGCAGATCACGACACCGGTACGGCGGCCGCGAAACCGTTCCGGATATGCCAGCAGCGCCGCGATGCCGGCCGCGCCCGCACCCTCGGCGACGATCTTCTGGATTTCGGTCAGATGCTGGACGGCGCGCTCAATGGCGCTTTCGTCAACCAGCAGAATATCGTCCACCTTCTGCCGGATGATCTCCAGCGGCAACACGCCGGGCGTTTTCACGGCGATACCCTCGGCCAGGGTCTGGCCGCCCGATGTCGGCTCCTGGCCATGCAGTGCCTGATACATTGAGGGGTACAGCGCGACCTCGACGCCGATGATCTCGATATCGGGTTTCAGCGCCTTGGCGGCGGTTGCGATGCCGGCGATCAGCCCGCCGCCGCCAATCGGCACCACCAGGACCTCCAGTGCCGGATCGTCGGCCAGCATTTCCAGCGCCAGCGTGCCCTGGCCGGCAATGATGTCCGGATCGTCGTAAGGATGCACAAAGGTGAGGTTTTCCGCCTCCGCCAGTTGCCGCGCGAAGGTCGCGGATTCGCTCAGCGTTTCGCCCTTGAGGACGACGCGCGCGCCATAGCGGCGGGTACGCTCGACCTTCATGAAAGGCGTGTGTTCCGGCATTACGATGGTCGCGGGAATACCCAGTTCGCGGGCGACATAGGCGACGCCCTGGGCATGATTGCCGGCCGACATGGCGATCACGCCATTGGCGGTGGCCGAAGCGGGCAGGCGGCTCATCCGCACATAGGCGCCGCGCGACTTGAAGGAACCGGCGCGTTGCAGATTCTCCAGCTTCAGATGCAGGTCGAGCCCAAGCTCTTCGCTCAGACCGACAGCCGGCACCAGCGGGGTGCGGACAAGCTTGCCGGCGAGCAGGGCGGCGGCTTCTTCGATATCGTGCAACGTGACGGTCATGCCTGGCCTGAAAGGATCATCGGAACGAAGCGCGTAGCATAGTCCGATCAGGGGGCGGGTGTCAGGCGCAGTTCCCGCATGCCGGCCGCCTGCGCTGGGCTGATCCGCAGATAACGCCCCTCGCTCCAGTTTTCGGCCAGATCGTCATAATGCGGCGAGAACGGATTTGCGGATTGCCCCGGCGCCTGGATGAACAGCGAGGCATCGAGGTCGGCAAGGTCGAACACCGCCCGCAACCCCGCCCCATGCACATGGCGGTAAGGCGCTTCATCGTTGCTGAGGATGCTGGTGCCGCGATTGACTGTGCTGTTGCTGCCGTCGGTTTCCACCACCACGTCCAGCAGCGGGCCGAGCAGCGGGATGCGGCCCATCACCATGCCGGAGAAGCGCGCGCGGTGAACATCGCCCCAGCGCCATTTCGCCATGTCGCGGCCATGATCCGCCGATAGTTCCGCGATTGCGTCGTCCAGCGCCGCGCGCCCGACATCGGTGCAGCTTTCCTTCTGGTCCGGCGTCGCGATGTCGTCGCACCAGCCACCGTCGCCGCGCAGCATGCCCGCAAACTGATGGTTTTTCAGGAAAGGCACTTCCTGTCCGGTCGGGGCGAAGTCGTCCGCCAGTAAGCGCCGGGGCAGATGACGCAGCCAGCCATGATAGAGCAGCGGTTCCGGCCGATTACGGTCCATCAGCCCGTCCCAGCCCGACAGCAGGCGCCTGGCCGGCCCGTCCGGCACCATCGGCAGGATCACCTCCAGCAGTTCCGGCGCGGCGAGATCGAGTGCGTCATGCTGCAGCGCCGTCATCGCCGGCATGCTGGCCTTGTCCTGCGCATTGAGCTGTCCTGCGATGCGGCGGGCGCGGTGAGGCGTGTCGAAGTCACGCCCCAGAAAATGCGGATAGTCCGGTCCGGCGACGGCGTTGTTGGCATTCAGCACACGGCCGGAGGGCGGGTTGAAATGCTGCGGCAATGCCTCGAACGGCAGGAAGCCGGTCCAGTCATTTTCTCCGGTCCAGCCAGGGACAGGCAGGAAACCGTCGCCGGACAGGCGGATTGGCACCTTGCCGGCGGTCACCATGCCGATGGAGCCCTCGATATCGGCAAAAGCGATATTCTGCTGCGGTGCATGGAAATCGCGCAGCGCTTCGTGGAAATCCGCCGCGCTTTGCGCCCGGTTCATGCGAAACAGCGCCTCCGCCGAGCGGTCCTCGGGGGCGAGCAGGGTCGCCGACAGGGAAAGTGCGAATTCCTCCGGCTTCCCATAGGTGGCCAGCGCCTGCCGGCTGCCGCCATGCGTGTCGGAGATAATCGGACCATGACGGCTGGCGCGGATGGTCACGGTTACGTCCTCGCCGCCACGTACCGCAATGACCTCCTCGCGTGTCTCGAACGGAAGGCTGCCCTCGGGCGACAGGTAGCGGGTCGGGTCGGCAGGATCGATCTTCTCGATGAAGATGTCCGAGGTGTCGCCATGGGTGGTGGTGAAGCCCCAGGCGACACGGCCATTATGGCCGATCAGCAGCATCGGCACGCCCGGTACGGTCGCGCCCGCCTGTAACAGGCCGGGGGCTTCGATCCGCGCCAGATACCAGAGAGACGGGTTGCTCAGCCCGAGATGCGGATCATTGGCCAGCAGCGGCTTGCCGCTGGCGGTATGGCGGCCATCCAGCGCCCAGATATTGGAGGCAAGCCGGGGCGTCAGGGCAGGGGGCAATGCTGCCAGCGCGCGCGCCGCAAGCTCAGGCGGCAGCGGCGCCATCGCCGCCGGCACGCGCCGCGCATCGGGATCGGCGTGCCAGAACTGATCGATCTGTTGCGGCGTGAAATGCGGGGCGAGCTGGGCGCGTTTCAGTTCGGCATGCCAGTTGCCGGTCAGCTGCATCGCCATCAGCTTGCCCCAGACCAGGCTGTCGGCGGGCCGCCAGGGTTCCGGCTTGTGGCGCAACAGCACGAATTCCGGCGGCAGTGCGCCGCCGTGCGTCTCCAGCCAGGCATTCACCCCCTCGGCATAGGATTCCAGCGCCAGGCGCAGGCCGGGCGAGGCCTGCTCCACCCCACGCTCCGCCAGGCGATACACACCCAGCGTACGCATCAGCCGGTCATACTCCAGCGTGGCCGATCCGGTCAGCTCCGACAGCCGCCCGGCGCCCAGCCGCCGCATCTGCTCCATCTGCCACAGCCGGTCCTGGGCATGGACGTAGCCGAGCGCCCGGTAGGCATCGGCCTCGCTGGCGGCGCGAATGGTGGGGATGCCATGTTCATCGCGGATCACCGAGACATCGGCGGCAAGGCCGGGCAGGGGGGCCGTGCCCTCGGTCTGCGGCAATGAGGTGCGCAGCCAGAGCAGACCGCCGGCACTGGCAAGGACCAGTAGCAGGAGCAGTACGCCAGCCGCGATTCCGATTCGTTTCAGCCAGCGCCGCATACCTGTCGCTCCCTTTTCCGCATACCCGGAAGATATGGGAGGAAAATCTGAAACGTCAGGGGGTTAACGGCTATTTCGCGAACAGCGCCTTGTACTGGTCGCGCAGCAGGTTCTTCTGCACCTTGCCCATGCTGTTGCGCGGCAGTTCGGCGACGACGAACATCTGCTTCGGCACCTTGTAGCCGGCGAGGCGCGCTTTCAGGTCGGCGATGACGGCTTCGGGTGCTGGTGGGGTCTGCCCGGCGCGGGCGGTCGCCACGGCTACCACGGCCTCGCCGAAATCCGGGTGCGGCACGCCGATGACGGCCGATTCCTCAACGCCCGGCATCTGGTCGATCTCCTCCTCGACCTCTTTCGGATAGACGTTGAAGCCGCCGGAGATGATGAGATCCTTGGCGCGTCCGGAAATCCAGACATAGCCGCGCTCATCCACACGGCCGACATCGCCGGTGATGAAGAATCCGTCCGCGCGGATTTCCGCCTTGGTCTTTTCCGGCATGCGCCAATAGCCCTTGAACACATTCGGGCCGCGCACCTCGATCACGCCGGTCTCGCCGACCGGCAGCGCCGTGCCATTCTCGTCGGCGATGCGAACCTCGACATCGGGCAGGGCCATGCCGCAGCTGCCGGCCAGCCGATCGCCCTCATAGGGGTTGGAGGTCAGCATGCCGGTCTCGGTCATGCCATAGCGCTCCAGGATGGCCTGGCCGGTGCGCTCGCGGAACTGGTTGAAAGTGTCGGCCAGCAGCGGCGCCGAACCGGCGACGAACAGCCGCATATGCTTGGTCAGGTCGCGGGTGAAGCCGGCATGCGCCAGCAGCCGCACATAGAAGGTCGGCACGCCCATCATCACGGTGGCGCGCGGCATCAAGGCCACGATCTCGTCGGCATCGAACTTCGGCAGGAAGATCATCGAACTGCCGTTCAACAGGATGCAGTTGGTGGCGACGAACAGCCCGTGGGTATGGAAGATCGGCAGCGCATGCAGCAGCACGTCGCCCGGCTGGAAATGCCAGACCTTGTGCAGCGTCAGTGCATTGGAGGCAAGGTTCCAGTGCGTCAGCATGGCGCCCTTGGAGCGGCCGGTGGTGCCGGAGGTGTAAAGGATGGCGGCGAGGTCGTCGCGGTCGCGCGCCACGGTGGCGAAATCGGGGGACAGCCCCTTCGCCTGCTCGATCAGCGTGCCGTCCTGTGCGCCGCCCAGCGTCAGTACATACGGCGTGCCGGCCTTCTGCGCACAGGCGCCAATCCAATCCTCGGTGCCGGGACGGCAGACCGCGATGCGCGGTTCGGCGTCGGTCAGGAAATACTCGATCTCAGCCTGCCGGTAGGCGGTGTTCAGCGGCAGGTAGGCGGCGCCGACGCGCAGGCAGGCGAGATAGAGGAAGATGGCCTCCGGCGACTTGTCCACCTGCACGGCGATGCGGTCGCCGGGCGTCACGCCCAGTGCGACCAGCAGGTTGGCGATCCGGCCGCTCCAGCTCTCCAGATCCGCGTAGCTGTAGCGCTTGCCGTCGCCGGTCTCGATGAACAGCTCCGCGCGGTCAGCGGGAAAACGGCTTTCGAACAGCTCGTAGAGATTATCGCTCATGGCGGCATCCACCCGGTGGGATCGTTTATTGCTAGCGATGGTCTATAGCGAAAAGAAGAGGGGCGGCACAAGCGAAGCCTTGGCTCCGTCCATGCCGCCCCTTCGGGTCAGTATCCGGTTCTCCGGTCAGGCTTCCCGATCAGGCTTCAACATCAGCCTTGAGCGGCGCCTTTTCCGCCGGGTTGCGCATCTTCTGCCAGAAGAACAGCGCGATGCCCATGATGATGCCGATGATGTCGGTTATGAAACCACCCGAAATCAGCATCAGTGCCGCGACAAACAACACGACACGCAGCAGCATCGGCAGACGGCCATGGAACCAGTTCTGCACCGCGCCGGACAGCATGTAGACGCCGAAGCAGGCCGTGACCGCATTGCGCAGGATCACGTGCCATTCGCCTTCCATCAGCAGCCCGTGGCTGTAGAAGAACATGTACGGCACGATGAAGGCTGCCAGGCCAAGCTTGAAGGCGGTGACCGAGGTCTTCATCGGGTCCGCGCCGGCAATGGCACCGCCGGCATAGGCCGCCAGCGCCACGGGCGGCGTGATGGCCGACATGACGGCGTAGTAGAACACGAAGAAATGCGCCACCAGCGGCGGAATGCCGAGCTGGATGAGGCCCGGCGCCACCACCGAGGCCGCCACCGCGTAGGCGGCCGTGGTCGGCATGCCCATGCCCAGCACGATGGAGATCACCATGGCAAAGAACAGTGCGGCAAGCTGGCTCTTGTCGGCGATGTCGAGCAGGACCGACGAGAAGCGCAGCCCGACGCCGGTCAGGCCGATGACGCCGACGATGATGCCGGCGCAGGCACACACCGCGATGAGCTGGATCGACATCTTCGTCGTCGCCTCCAGCGCCAGCAGAACGCCGCGCGGTCCCATCTTGCTTGGACTGAGCCAGCTGACGACCAGCGCGCTCATCAGACCCAGCGTGCCGGCGCGGATGACCGAATAGCCCATATAGAGCGCGCCGATCAGGATGAGGATTGGCAGGAACAGATAGATCTGCTTCAGCAGCTTGGAGAGGACCGGCAGTTCATCCTGGCGCAGGCCGCGCATGCCCATCTTGGCGGCTTCGAAATCCACCATGAAGAAGATCGACAGGAAATACAGGCAGGCCGGGATCAGCGCGGCGACAATCAGCTCGGTATAGGGGATGCCGGTGATCTCCGCCATGATGAAGGCGCCGGCGCCCATCACCGGCGGCATGATCTGGCCGCCAGTGGACGCCGCTGCCTCAATAGCGCCTGCCGATTGCGGGCGGTAGCCCACCTTCTTCATCAGCGGAATGGTCAGCGAGCCGGTCGCCACGACGTTGCCGGCCGAGGTGCCGTTGATCATCCCCATCAGGCCGCTGGCGAACACCGCCACCTTGGCGGGGCCACCCCGTGCGCGGCCGGCGAGAGCGAAGGCAAAGTTCACGAAATAATCGCCGACCTTGGAGACCTGAAGGAACGCGCCAAAGGCGATGAACAGGATGATGTAGGTGGAGGAAACCGCCGTCGTCGGGCCGAGGATACCGCTATCCGTGTAAATGTAGCTGAAGAAGCGGTCCATCTTGTACCCGTCATGGTTCAAGATGCCCGGCAGATAGGGGCCGGCGAAAGTGTAGAGGATGAAGATGCCGGCAATCACCAGAAGTGCCAGGCCGGCCACCCGGCGCGTCAGTTCCAGGATCAGCAGGACGCCAGCCAGCGCAAAGAGGAAATCGCCCTGGGTCGGCATGACGCCGGCGCGGAACTGTAGCGCGGCCAGGTTGAACAACAGATAGCCGGCGACCGACAGGCTGTTGACGGCCAGAATCCAGTCATACCAGGAGATGCGGTGGTCGCGGGGCTTGAACAGCCAGCCGGCGCCGATGGCGACAAGGCTCGACATCACCAGCGGCCAGCCGGAGGTGCCGAACACCCAGGCGGCAGGCATCGCATCGCCAGCGACGAAGGCATAGACGATGCAGAAGAAGGTATAGCCGCCGAGGCCGAGGGCGATCAGGAACGGCACATATTCGATGGGTTGGATCCAGGTGGCATCGCCATCGAGTCCATCCGTCGTCCAGGCCGCGACCATCAGGTAGCCGATGGCCAGGCCGCCGGCGACATGCATGATGCGGAAGCTCCACGTCTCGATGGGAAAGACGTTCAGCACCATCAGATGGAAGGTCGCATAACCGATACACAGCACGGTCAGCAGAAGCTTCTGCCAGCCTTTCAGCTGCCGTTCGTTGCTGGGGGGCGGCTCGTCCGCGACTTGCACGGATACGCCCGAATCCTTTTGGTCCTGCATCTTCCCCGTACTCTTTTTTGTTGTATCGAACCTGGTCGGTTGCCGCACCTGCATCGCGCCCGAACGGCAATCGGTATCACAGGCCTTCTATAAAATAACGGCTCCCCCTCGGATTGGCGAGGAGGAGCCGTATCATACGCCTATATGCAGGCTAGGACGTTAGCCTTTGTACTCCGGCGGCAGCAGCTTCTTGTCCACCGGCAGGTTCTTTTCCTTGTAGTAGCGGATCGCACCCGGGTGGAACCACATGAAGCTGTTGTTCACGTAGTTCTTCGGCAGGGTGTCCTTCGCCGACTTGTGGATCTGCATCATGCGGTCATTGTTGTCGAGAACGACCTTCATGACCTCATAGACCAGGCTTTCCGGCATATCCTTGTTGGCAATGCCGAAATTCCACATGGCTACCGTGTGCTGCTCTTCCGTCTGGCTCTTGTAGGTATTGGCCGGAATGGTGAAGGCCGACACCGACGGGAAGGCTTCCAGGATTTTCTTCTGCTCATCCTTGGTGAAGGCGAACAGGCTGACCGGAACCTGCGCCTCGATCTGCGCGAAAGCCGCGATCGGCAGGCCGGCGCCGAAGGCGAAGCCGTCGATCAGGCCGTCCTGCACCTGGCCGGAAAGATCGTTCGCGCCGCCGAACTGCGGCTTCACATTGACGCCCAGTTCCTTGAACCACAACGGGAAGTAAGTGCCCGGCGTACCGCCACGCGGGCCGACGCCGACGGTCTTGCCGTCAAGATCCTTGATGCCCTTGATGCCGGACTTTTCCAGCGCGACGATCTGGAACGGGGTCATGTACATCGGGAAGGTGGCGCGGACGTTCTTCATCTCCACGCCCGGCGCGATCGGGCTCTTGCCGATCCAGCCATCATAGCCCGGCCCCATCGTGGCCATGGAGAACTGCACATCGCCCGACTGCACCAGCGCCATGTTCTGCACCGGGCCGCCGGTCACCTCGGAACTGGTGTTAACGCCCAGCATCTCCTGGACCAGGTTCGCCCAGCCGGCGCCATAGACGAAGTAGGTGCCGCCCTGCGAGGCGGTGCCGACCTTGATCGAGCTGGGCCAGCCGGTCTTGTCCTGTGCGTCGGCCGCTGCCGGTACAAACAGCGCAGCCGCGACGGCAATAGTACTAATACGCAATAGATTGAGCTTCATTGGGGCCTCCCTAAAGCCAACTTTGGATATCCGATGTGCGCCTTGCCACATGTATTGCGGTTCTGTCATGGCGCTTGGCACACCATCGGCACGCATCATTTAGTTAAACGAGTTATGGAATTCTGCAACTGCTTTTGCCTGATGCGGGGGAAGGAGCTGCGGCAATTCGATTGCGAAACCGGCTGTCCGGACAGCATCGCGGATGCGATCCAGCTGCGATATGGTATTGATATAAAAACATCATTAGAGTGGCTTTGCCGGTCCGGTCAGTGCATTGCGTTACTTAAAGGAGAAATCCATGAAACCCAGCCAGGGAAGCTTCGCAAGCACGGCGACGGGGGAAACCGTCTGGCTTGGTTTCACGGAATGGGGGGAGAGGCGCGCCGATCGGGTCGCCATCTGCGCCCATGGCCTGACGCGGCAGGGGCGGGATTTCGACCAGCTCGCCCAGGCGCTGCTCGCCGACTACCGGGTGATCTGTCCGGATGTGGCGGGGCGCGGTCGGAGCGGCTGGCTGTCGCACAAGGAAGATTACCATTACGGCACCTATCTGAAGCACGCGAAGGATTTGCTGACCTATCGCGGGCTTGGTGCTGTCGATTGGGTTGGCACCTCGATGGGCGGGCTGATCGGCATGCTGCTGGCAGCCGAGGATGACTCGCCAATCCGCCGGCTGGTGCTTAACGATGTTGGCCCGTTCATTCCGAAGCAGGCGCTGGAGCGGATCGGCCAGTATGTCGGCGAGGAGTTGGTGTTCCCGAACCTGCAGGCGGTAGATGAGCATTTCCGCAAGATCTACGCCAGCTATGGCGACCTCAGCGATGCGGAGTGGAGCGCCATGGTGCTGCACAGCGTCGAGCGCCAGCCCAACCACACCTATACGCTGCATCTCGATCCGGCCATCGGCGATGCCTTCCGCAAGACCCCGCTGCAGGACATCGATATGTGGAGCATCTGGGACAAGATCGAATGCCCGGTGCTGGTCCTGCGCGGCGAGAAATCGGATGTGCTGCTGCGCGAGACGGCACAGGAGATGACGCGCCGCGGCCCCAAGGCGGAACTGATCGAGATTCCGGATTGCGGGCATGCCCCCTCGCTGATGATCGAGGATCAGATCGCCATTGTCCGCGACTGGCTGCATTCCTGGGTCGAGCGCGACAAGGCGGAAATAGAGGAGGCGCGTACCCGCGCGGAAGCCGAAGCCGCGGCTGCATCTGAGGGAGGGCAGGGCAGTTAGCCCGCCGCTTGGCGGCAGGGCGGGCGACGGCATGGCGGGGTTTCCGCCCTTCCGCCCCCGGCCACCCTGGTGGGGCGGCGATCTGCAGACCCTGCGCAACATGCTGGTCGGGCGCCATCCGGACCTGAGTCCCTATCCGGCGCTCGATATGCGCCTGCCGATGCGCGACGGTAGCGGCGACGTGTTGGCCGCAGCTCTGCATGCGCCAGCACCGGCATCGCAGGTGCCGGCATCGCGGCCGCTGGCTGTACTCATCCACGGGCTGACCGGTTGCCAGGACAGCCTGTACATGTTGCGCAGCGCCGCTGCCTTCCTGGCGGCAGGCTACCCGGTGCTGCGGCTCAGCCTGCGTGGCGCCGGCCCGTCGCGGCCGCTGTGCCGGTTCCAGTACCATGCCGGGCGCAGCGACGATCTTCGCGATGCGCTGCTCGGTCTGCCCGCGGAACTCACGGCGAATGGCCTGGTGCTGGTCGGCTATTCGCTGGGCGGCAACATGCTGCTGAAGTTCCTCGCCGAACATGGCCGGGACTTTCCGGTTTTGGCGGCGGGGTCGGTATCGGCGCCCATCGACCTGGCCGAATCGTCGCGCCGTTTCCTGGACCGCCGGAACTGGCTCTACCACCGCTGGCTGCTGGCGCGGATGAAGGAGGAAACGCTGGCAGGTCCGGCGGATGCCCTGACGGCGGAGGAGCGGAAACGCGTTATGCAAGCGGCGACAGTGCTCGAATTCGACGACATGCATGTCGCACCGCGCAACGGCTTCGCTGGGGCCGCCGATTATTATGCAAAATGCAGTGCGCTAGGTTTCCTGCCCGCGATAGAGGTGCCGGCGCTGCTGATCCATGCCGAGGACGATCCCTGGATTCCATCGAACGCTTATAACAGGGCCCTGCGCGCCGGGAATGACCGGCTGACCTGCCTGCTGGCGCCGGGCGGCGGCCATGTCGGATTCCATGACGGCACGCCGGTCGCCTGGCATGACCGGTGTCTCTTGCAGTTTTTCGAGGAAAACCTCAGCGGTTGAGCAGCTTTGCCGCCTCGACCGCGAAATAGGTCAGCACGCCGTCGGCGCCGGCCCGCTTGAAGGCCATCAGGCTTTCCAGCACCACGCGGTCATTGTCGAGCCAGCCATTTTCGATGGCACCCTTCAGCATCGCGTATTCGCCGCTGACCTGATAGGCGAAGGTCGGCACGCCGAAGCTGTGCTTCACCCGATGCACGATATCGAGATAGGGCATGCCCGGCTTCACCATCACCATGTCCGCACCCTCGGCGATATCGAGGGCGACCTCGCGGATCGCCTCGTCGGTGTTGGCGGAGTCCATCTGGTAGGTCGATTTGCTGGCCTTGCCCAGAGTCTTGGCGGAGCCGACGGCATCGCGGAACGGGCCATAGAAGGCCGAGGCGTATTTCGCCGCATAGGCCATGATCTGGATGTCCTGGTGGCCGGCGCCGTCAAGGGCACGGCGGATCGCGCCGATGCGGCCATCCATCATGTCCGATGGCGCGATGATGTCGCAGCCAGCCTCAACCTGAACCAGCGCCTGGGCGCAGAGGATTTCCACCGTCTCGTCATTCAGGATGCGGTCGTCCTGCAGCACGCCGTCATGGCCGTGGTCGGTGAAGGGGTCGAGCGCCACATCGCACAGTACGCCGATATCGGGCACCGCATCCTTGATCGCCTTGATGGCGCGGCAGACCAGATTGTCGGGATTGCTTGATTCGCTGCCGGTCAGGTTCTTCAGGGAAGCGTCGATCTGCGGAAACAGCGCAATGGCCGGTATGCCGAGTGCCGCGGCCTCCCGCGCTGCCATTGCCAGGCGATCCACGGAGTGGCGCATGACGCCCGGCATCGAGGCAACAGGCTCGCTGACGTTGCGCCCTTCCGTCACGAAGACCGGCCAGATCAGGTCGTCAACGGTGAGGGTATTCTCTCGCACCATGCGCCGCGACCAGTCGCTGCGCCGGTTGCGGCGCATCCGGACCTGTGGGAAGGCGGGAGCCCCCACGGGTGCGAGTGCTGCGGGCGCCAATGATGCCGGGGCCGCCGACCCGCCTTTATGCTTTGAAACGGGATTGTCGCCACGTGCGAAAAGTTCGTTCATTGGCTGATTCCAGGCTGACCATGCTGTGCAATGGCACGACTATAGCCATCGCGGGCAGGCGCGCGCAAGAAAGCCCTGATCGTTGTAGCCACGGCGGACCGGCTATGAGCCCCCCTAGGAGGCCCCTAAGAGGAGAGTGGAATTTCGACCGTTTCGCAGGGCTGCGGCATCTCTCGCCCCTGATTGCCGGCCCCGAAATGCGAGACCGTGGCCCCCAGGATAATGGAAGCGTTCTCGCCAGCATCCGCCAAGGGCAGCAACAGCCGCTCGCCGCGCAAATGGGGGTGCGTCGCCGCATGTATGGCGCCGCGAACATACACGATGGACGGCCCCTCGATGGCGCGGCGGTACTTCGGGATGATCTTCTCGGACTGCGTGTCCGTCAGTGTTTCGTCCAGATAAGTGCCAACGAGGTTACGATGGTGGAATATGTTCATTTCCTCGCCGGCCAGGCGATAACGGAACCGCCCGCTTTCGGCGATATAATCGCACATCCAAACGAACGGCAGGACCGTCCAGATTGCAACCGGATCGATATCCCGCCGGTTAGGAATCAGTGCCCCTTTACGAACCCTGAACCAATGGTCGTAGAGCGACTGCAACCTGGGATCGATGTCATTGGATAAGATACCCATCAATCGCGCCAAACGTGCCGTTTTGATTTGTTGTTGTTCTAATAGTAGAATTTTTACGAATGTTAGTTAACTTAAAGTTACCTGTCTAGAAAATATTTTAACGCAAGGCAATGAATGTCGAGTGTGACGAAAAATTTTCATATCTAAGCTAAATCCTCTTTAGATAGATTGAATAAAGCATCTGGATTTATTCAAGATACGTTTTGAGGTGCCATTCGGTAACGAACGGGAATATTCTAGGGAGAGTTTCGCTGGCGGCGGATACGCGATCCATCGGCAGTCCAGCGGTCGGGCCAAAGTTCGTGGAGCGGAACATTGATGAAATGGCTGATGACGATCTCGGCTTTCGCATATTTGGTCAGCAATGCTTTGCGGCAGGCTGATTCGCTTAGGCCATTGGTGAGCGCAAGGGCCGTTAACGTCATTCCTTTTTTTCTTACGGCAGCGGTGATGTCTGCCGGGTGCCAACCTGTTCGTGGCATTTTAGGGACCTTTTTTAATACATTTGGAGTGATAAGCACCCATATGGAGCAAGGAAAGTAAACATACGTGCAGGATAATTCTAACGTCAATTCTGAATGGAGAAGTGTACGGCAAAAACTGCATAAAAAATTATGCCTTAACCGCAAATGGTAACAAGCTAAAGAAGAGGCAATGAGCTTCGATCCAATGGATGACGCAGAAAGCCCATCGTTACGACCATTGACAAAGGATGGTCGAAGCAGGACCGAAGGGTTCTCCGAACGGGTCATGATGCTGGCACAGAATGTTGGCGGCATCATGGAATTGGCCAAACGGGCAGACCTGTCGCACCAGGTTGTCCGAAAGTATGTGCGCGGGGTTTCCGATCCTTCGCGCCAGCGGCTTGTCGCCCTGGCACGCGCCGGGGAGGTGCGTCTGGAGTGGCTTGCGACAGGCGAGGGCGGAATGCGTGCGGATGAGCACGGCCGAGATGGAGAAAAGCCGCAGGGCCCGGCCCAGGGCGATCTGGTGCCGGTCCCACTGATCGGAACCAGCCATCTCGACACCGGTTGCACAGTGCACCCGTCTGGACAACCGCCCGACGGGGAGCCGGCGCTGATCTATCTCGACATGAAGCATATGCCTGATCTGCCGGGGTTGCAGGCGTCGCAGCTTGCGATCCATGTCATGCGCGGCGACAGCATGGAGCCGACGATTCCGGCGAACACCCCCGTGCTGATCGACCGCAGCGAAGATGGTGCGCGGCCCGCCGATGACGTGTTCGTCTTCTGCCTGGAGGGGCGGGTGCTGATGAAGCGCCTGCAATGGCTGCCGGGGCGCAGGCTGCGCGTGCGCAGCGATAACCCGACCTATGAGGGCTACGACATCGATCTCAGTGTCGATCAGCCTTTTCTGCTGATCGGCCGGGTGCTCTACGCGTTGCGCCTGGTTTGAGTCGCTCGCCTCGTGCTGCGCACCCGCCGACCTGGCAGCCGATTGACAGGCGGGCGCGGCTTCGTATGATCCGGCGAAAAGCCGCCGGGGGGCGTCCGACATGAATTTTCTGCTCGATGACGACCAGCGTCTCATTCAGGAGACGGCGCGGCAGTTTGCGTCGGAACGCATGGCGCCGTCCGCGGCGGCATGGGACGAGCAGGAAATCTTCCCGGTCGAATGCCTGCGCGAGGCCGCTTCCCTTGGCTTCGCCGGCATCTATTGCGGCGAGGCCCATGGCGGCAGCGCGCTTGGCCGGCTCGACGCGGCGCTGATCTTCGAGGAACTGGCCTCGGGCTGCGTCTCCACCGCTGCTTACATCTCGATCCACAATATGGCGTCCTGGATGATCGATTGTTTCGGCAATGACGATCAGCGCGCCCGCTTCCTGCCGAAGCTCATGACGATGGAGCATTTCGCCAGCTATTGCCTGACCGAGCCAGGGGCGGGGTCGGATGCAGCATCGCTGAAGACCAGGGCGGTGCGGGATGGCGACCATTATGTGCTGAACGGCTCCAAGGCCTTCATTTCCGGCGGCGGCGACAGCGACATCTATGTCGTCATGGTCCGCACCGGCGAAGCGGGACCGAAGGGGATTTCCTGCCTGGTGGTCGAGAAGGGCACGCCTGGCCTGTCCTTCGGTCAGAAGGAACGCAAGATGGGCTGGAACAGCCAGCCGACCCGCGCCGTCATCTTCGAGGATTGCCTTGTGCCGGTCGCCAACCGACTGGGCGCAGAGGGCGACGGCTTCAAGATCGCAATGAAGGGCCTGGATGGCGGACGCATCAATATCGCTGCCTGTTCGCTTGGCGGCGCCCGCACGGCCATGCTGGCAGCGCGCGACCATATGCAGGTGCGCACCCAGTTCGGCCGCATGCTGGGCGAATTCCAGGCGCTGCAGTTCAAGCTGGCCGACATGGCGACAGAGCTGGACGCCGCGCGCCTCATGGTGCATCGCGCCGCTTGCTCGCTGGACCGCAGCGACCCGGATGCCACGCTGCAGGCGGCGATGGCCAAGCGCTTCGCCACCGATGCCGGATTTGCCGTCTGCAATGAGGCGCTGCAGATCCATGGCGGCTACGGCTATCTGCGGGATTATCCGGTCGAGCGGATCCTGCGCGACCTGCGGGTGCATCAGATTCTCGAAGGCACCAACGAAATCATGCGGGTGATCATTTCCCGCCAGCTTCTGACCAGCAATCAACAGCCTTGAACATTCAGGAAGAAACATGACGCAACCGTCAGACAATCAGCAGCAGGACATTTCCTTCACGGTCGAGGGGGGCGTTGGCATCGTCTCGCTGAATCGCCCAAAGGCGCTGAACGCGCTGACCCTGGAGATGATCCGGGAATTGGACCCACAGCTCGCGGCGTGGGAATCCGACCCGTCGGTGAAGGCGGTGCTGATCCGGGGCGAGGGCGGCAAGGCGTTCTGCGCCGGCGGCGATGTGCGCGCGGTATGGAAGTCGATCATGGAGGAGAATGGCGGCAAGCCCAGCGGGCTGTCGCGCGATTTCTTCATCAATGAATACCGGCTGAACCGCCGCATCCATCACTTCAGCAAACCCTATATCGCGCTGCTGGACGGCATCACCATGGGCGGCGGCGTCGGCCTGTCGCGCCATGGCGCGTTCCGCATCGTCACCGAAACCAGCATGATCGCCATGCCGGAGACCGCCATCGGCCTGTTCCCCGATGTCGGCGGCAGCTGGTTCCTGAACCAATGTCCGGGCTGGACCGGCTATTACCTGGCGCTGACCGGCGCACGGCTGGATGCGGCGGACGCGATCTATACCGAAATGGCCACGCATTTCGTACCGCAGGCGAAGCTGCCCGATCTGCAGGCGGCGCTGTGCGCAGCCGACTGGTCGGCGGGAACCGCTGAGGCGGTGGTCCGCAAGATCGTGCAGTCTTTAACTGACGCTGCAGGGCAGCCGAAACTGGCGGCCAACCGCTCGGCCATTGACACATGCTTCCAGAAAGACAGCGTGCCGGCGATCCTTGCCGCACTGGAGGCGCAGGGCGGCGCCTTCGCGCAGGAGGCGCTTGAAACGCTCGGCCATCGCTCGCCGACCTCGATGTGTGTCACCCTGGAACAGTTACGCCGGGGCCGCGGCCTGCCGATCGAGCAGGTACTCGCAATGGAGTACCGCATGACCCAGGCCTGCATGCGCGGCCATGATTTCTTCGAGGGCATCCGCGCCGTGCTGGTGGACAAGGACCATGCCCCGAAATGGCAACCGGCCCGGCTTCAGGACGTTACGCAGGAGCTGGTCGAAGGACATTTCGCGGCACCGGAGGGCGGCGAGCTGAGCTTTGCTTGAAGCAGGCGGATAAAGCCGGAGACAACAAGAACGCACCGGTATATCCGGCGAACGGGAGGGTGAAATGAAGAAAATCGGGTTTGTCGGTCTGGGTAATATGGGCGGCCCGATGGCCGCCAATCTGGTAAAGGCCGGCTTTGAGGTGACGGGCCATGATCTCGTCTCCGCCAATCTGGATGCGGCGGCCAAGGGCGGCGTCCGTCCGGCGGCGAGCCTGGCGGAGGCGGTCAGCGGGGCGGAGGCGGTGGTGACCATGCTGCCGGCCGGTGCGCATGTCCGGGCGGTCTATCAGGATGCCGGCGGTATTCTCGCATCGGTGCCGCGCGGTGCGTTGCTGATCGACAGCTCGACCATCGATGTGGCCAGCGCCCGCGCGGTCGCGGCGGCAGCGGATGAGGCCGGTATGGAGATGCTGGACGCGCCGGTTTCCGGCGGCACCGGCGGCGCCGAGGCCGGCACGCTGACCTTCATGGTCGGTGGCGCGGACCGCGCCTTCGGACGGGCGGGGCCGATCCTGCAGGCGATGGGCAAGACGATTGTGCATGCCGGCGGTGCCGGCAATGGTCAGGCCGCCAAGATATGTAATAATATGATTCTCGGTATTTCGATGATTGGCGTGTCCGAGGCTTTCGCGCTTGCGGAAAAGCTTGGACTCGACCATCAGAGGCTGTTCGACATATCGTCTACGTCTTCCGGGCAGTGCTGGTCGCTGACCAGCTATTGCCCGGTTCCGGGACCGGTTCCGACTTCGCCGGCGAATCGCGGCTACCAGCCGGGGTTCACGGCGGCGATGATGCTGAAGGATTTGAAGCTTGCGCAAGAGGCTGCCGCACAGTCTGGCGCGTCAACGCCTCTAGGCGCGGAAGCAGCGCAGCTTTACAATCTGTTTTGCGCCCAGGGAAAGGATCGGCAGGATTTTTCCGCGATCATCAATATGCTTCGCGGCGCAGAGTGAAAGCGAATTGTGTTGACGACATGGCGTGTGTTAAGCGAAGGAAATGAAAGCAAAGTCGATAGACTGAGTGCTTAAGAGAAGCGCCATGCAACTGGGGGCGAGCATACTGTGAAAGATTCGTATCTGGAGGCGATTAAGCTAATTGAGAGGCTGCATCGCCAATTCCTCGAAGTCGTAAAAACCGAACTGGATCGCAACGGCATTGAAGATATTAACAATGTTCAGGCGCTGATTCTCTTCAATATCGGCAGTGATGAGCTGACCGTGGGCGAGCTGACCAACCGGGGTTATTATCTGGGGTCGAACGTCTCCTACAATGTCCGAAAGATGGTCGAGAACGGCTATCTGATCCAGGAACGGTCGCCACATGACCGGCGTTCGATCCGTGTCCGCCTGTCCGACAAGGGGCTGGCGCTATGCAAGAACATCGCCGCCATGTTCGAACGCCACGCCAACGACCTGGCCAAGGGGATAAGCAGCACCAAGGCCCTGGAAACGGCCAGCGAATCCTACCGGGTGCTGGAGCGTTACTGGGCCGATATGCTGGATTTCCGCGGCCGGTCCTCGATGCTGGGTACTGGCTGAGCTAAAGGAACAACGCCGCCAGCAATGGCAACAATACCGCCGTCGCCAGCGCATTCAGGCCCATACCGAGGCTTGCGAACGCCCCCGCAACCTCGTTGACCTGAAGTGCGCGCGCGGTGCCGATGCCGTGCGCGGCGATGCCTGTCGCCAGTCCACGGGCGCGCCAGTCACGGATTCCCAGCAGGTTCAGCGTCCAGGTCGCCAGCATCGCGCCGGCGATGCCGGTCAGCAGAACCAGCACGGCAGTCAGCGAGGGCAGGCCGCCCAGCTTTTCTGAAATGCCCATGGCGATCGGCATGGTGACCGATTTCGGCGCGATCGACAGCAGGGTCTCGCGTGTCGCCCCCATCGCCCAGGCGACGCCGACGGCGCTCGCCGCCGCTGTCGCCGACCCGACGATCACGGTCGTGATGATGGCAAGGGCCGACCGTTTCACCGCCTGGAAGTGGATGTAGAGCGGGATCGCCAGTGCCACCGTTGCCGGGCCCAGCAGGAAATGCACGAACTGTGCGCCGTCGAAATAGGTCTGATAGGGCGTCTCCGTGACCCACAACAGCGCCACCAGCAGGATGACGGCGATCAGCACCGGGTTCGCCAGCGGAAACAGCTTCAGCCGCGTATAGATGAAATGCCCGACCTGATAGGCGATCAGCGTCAGCGTGAGGCCAAGCAGCGGCGTGGTGGAGAGATAGACCCAGATCTCGCGCAAATCGGCATTCATTGCTTATCCTCCCATTGCTTGCCTTCAGGCGCGTTCCGGCGTCCGCTCAGCCGCTCGAATCCCAGCATGACCAGCGCGCTGACCGCGATGGTAACCACGGTGGAGACCAGCAGGGACACGCTGATCGCGGCCCATTGATCGGCGATCAGCGACAAATACAGCACCACGCCGACGCCGGCCGGCACGAACAGCAGCGACAGGTGTTGCAGCAGCCCGCCCGCGGTGACACGCAGGCTGTCCGGCAGGTTTCCGCGCAGCGTCAGCGTCAGGAACAGCAGCGCCATGCCGATCACCGGGCCGGGCAGGGGCAGGCCGCCCAGCCGGGCGATGGTCTCGCCGATAAGCTGGAAGAGAAGCAGCAGCGTAATCGCATTCAGCATGAAACCCCCTGTCGGTTTTTACGGCTTGGCGGTTGCCCGGCGGCGGCGCCTGCCGTTACGGTTTGGTATCGTGCGATTTCGGGCAGATGAAGGAAAGAGGCGATGGCGTTGCTCTACGGGTCCAGCTATCAGATTCCCGGAACATCGCCGGGCGCGCTGATCGCGCCGGCGGACCAGCCGGCGGGCGAGGCGGTGCTGACCCTCACGCGCTTCGATTCCGGCACGGTCGAGGAAGCCCCGCATGTGACGCCGGAGGATTGCCGGACTTGGCTGGCGGAAGCGGCCGATGCCGCGGCGCTGCTACCGGCGACGGGGGCGGCGGCAGAGGGGACGGCCGGCAAGCATCCGAACCGGCCGATCTTCTGGCTGCATGTCACCGGCACGCCGGACGCTGACCTGGCGCGCCGGCTGCAGGACAGTCTCGGGCTGCACCCGCTGGCGCTGGAGGATGTGATGAATGGCGGCCAGCGCCCCAAGGTGGAACTCTATGACGAGCATCTGTTCGTCGTCCTCACCCACGCCGACTATTCCGGCCTCGATTTGCGGCTGTTCCAGACCAGCCTGTTCCTGAAGGGCAATCTGGTCATCAGCATCGATGCCGGCGATGACGGGCTGTTCCAGCCGGTCCGGCAGCGTCTCGTCCAGGGCGGCCGGCTGCGCCAGCTGGGCCCGGATTATCTGCTCTATGCGCTGATCGACATGGTGGTGGACCATAAATTCCCGCTGCTGGAGCGCATGGGGGCGGAGATCGAGGACCTGGAGACCGACCTGCTGGAAGACCCGCCTGCCGATGCGAACCGCCGACTGCACCGGATGAAGCGCAATCTGCTGCTGCTGCGCCGCCAGCAATGGCCAGAACGCGAGGTGCTGAACCTGCTGCTGCGCGGCGACAAGGAGATGGGCATCGGCAAGAAGACGCTGCCCTATCTGCGCGACAGCTACGACCACACCGTGCAGCTGATGGATCTGCTGGAAACCTACCGCGAGGTGGTGACCGAACTGCAGAACGCGCTGATGCTGGCGGCCAGCAACCGGCTGAACGACATCATCCGGGTGCTGGCGGTGATCTCCGTCATCTTCATGCCGCTGACCTTCATCGCGGGTGTCTATGGCATGAATTTCGACCCCCAGGCCGGCTGGCTGAACATGCCGGAACTGGGCTGGGCCTATGGTTACCCCGCAGTGATGCTTTTCATGCTCGGCCTGACGGTCGGTATGCTGTGGTTTTTCAGAAAACGCGGATGGCTGTGATCCGGTAGGCACGTTGAGGCGTACAAGTTGAAACCTGTAAATAAGATTTACGTTTAGAGAACGAAACGCCTCAACCCTACCTGACCATTCCCGGAGTACCAGAATGTTTCTTTCCAGCGGCGCTGCCGACGCGCGCGCAAAATGCGCTGCGCTCGACAAGTCCCAGGCGGTCATCGAATTCGCACCCGATGGCACCATCATCACGGCAAACCAGAACTTCCTCGATGCCATGGGTTACGGCCTGCATGAAATCCAGGGCAAGCATCATGCGATGTTCCTGGAGCCCGGTTATCGCGACAGCGCCGATTATAAGGGCTTCTGGCCGGCCCTGGCGCGCGGCGAGTTCTCGACCGGCCAGTTCAGGCGTCTGGCCAAGGGCGGCCGGGAAATCTGGCTGGAGGCCAGCTACAACCCGCTGACCGACGGGCGCGGGCGGATCTATAAGGTGGTGAAATACGCCACCGACATCACCGCCGCGAAGATGGAGGCCGCCGACACGATGGGCAAGCTGCAGGCGATCTCGCGTTCGCAGGCAGTCATCGAGTTCGAGTTGGACGGCACCATCATCACCGCCAACGAGAATTTCCTGAACACGATGGGCTACCGGCTCGACGAAGTGGTCGGCAAGCACCATGCGATGTTCGCCGACCCGGCCGAACGCGACAGTGCCGGATACCGCGCCTTCTGGGCAAAGCTGGGACGCGGCGAATTCGAGGCCGGCCAGTTCCGCCGCGTGGCCAAGGGCGGCCGGGAAGTCTGGCTGGAGGCGACCTATAACCCGATCCTGGACGCCAATGGCCGCCCCTGGAAGGTGGTAAAATTCGCCACCGACCTGAGCGCTCGCAAGCAGCAGAACGCCCGGCTGGCGGCAGAGTTCGAAACCGGCGTCCAGCAGCTGGTGAAAGATGTCGCCGGCTCCGCGCTCGGCATGGAGGAGACCGCGCAGTCGATGGCGGCGGCGGCCGACCAGTCCAACCAGCAGGCCGCGATGGTCGCGGCGGCGGCCGAGCAGCTGTCCGGCTCGGTGGATGAGATCGCCCGGCAGATCGCCGATTCCTCCGGTGTCATCGGCACTGCCGTCGCGGAGGCCAAGCGCTCCGAGGCGATGGTGAGCGAGCTGGTCGGTGCAGCGGAAAAGATCGGGCAGGTGACGCAGATCATCAGCGAGATCGCGGCGCAGACCAATCTGCTGGCGCTGAATGCCACCATCGAGGCAGCGCGGGCAGGGGAGGCCGGCAAGGGCTTCGCCGTGGTCGCCTCCGAGGTGAAGTCGCTGGCCACCCAGACTGCCAAAGCGACCGAGGAAATCGCCCAACAGATCAGGGGCATCCAGGAATCCAGCGGGGCAACCGCCTCGGCGATCCGGGAAATCGGACAGATCATCGACACGGTGAACGGGATTTCCAGCTCAATTTCCGGCGCGGTGGAGGAGCAGTCCGCCGCCACCCGCGAGATCGCCACCAACATCAACGGTGTGACCCAGGCGGCGCAGGAGACCGGGCGCTCGGCGAACAACGTGCTGGGGACGGCCCGCGCGTTGAACGGCCAGTCCAACCAGCTGAGCGGCCGTGTCGAGGACTTCCTGGTGAATGTCCGGGCGATGTAGTCGCTTATCGCAGTAGCGTTACGGCAGGAAAATTCTCTAAGAGTCTGTCCGGAGACTTTATGATTGATTACAGAGCTTTCTGATCATGAGGCGGATGGAGGCGAGTTTCAAGAAGGCGAGCGCCTTGGCGTTGAGGCATTCCCAGTCCTTGGCCAGGCG
>Ga0114898_1000156_pt1 | contig 66760 bp, 59 predicted proteins | sample Malvired_Geostar_FD_83496 | JGI IMG/M metagenome (GOLD analysis project Ga0114898, IMG submission 83496) | Marine viral communities from the Global Malaspina Expedition - Malaspina viral metaG DeepMed_Geostar | ecosystem: Environmental > Aquatic > Marine > Oceanic | place: Mediterranean Sea...
CAAGGTCGTGATGTGTGCGGTGATGCGCAAACTGCTGCACATCGCCTGGGGCGTGCTGAAGAACGGCCGGCCATTCGACCCCGCCCATGCAGTTGTCTAGGGGCTGGCTACACGGTATCTACATCCGGGGCGGGCATCCCTCCGGGGGTGAGGGTCCTCCCGGGCCACCATCGCGGATGAAGCCGCTCCTACAACAGCCCGGGCTGCAGCGGGCATCGACCCCATCCCGTAGAATCGCCGGGCCTGCCGCACCCCAGACGGCAACAGGATTCCGCCCCGCACATGCCCATCGCCCGCTCCGTCCTCGACCTCATCGGCCACACCCCCATCGTCAAGGCCCAGCACCTCGATACTGGCCCCTGCGAGCTCTACTTCAAGCTGGAATCGCAGAACCCGGGTGGCTCGGTGAAGGATCGGATCGGGCTGAAGATGATCGAGGCCGCCGAGGCGCGGGGCGACATCAAGCCGGGCGACACCCTGGTGGAGGGCACCGCCGGCAACACCGGCCTGGGCCTGGCGCTGGTGGCGCAGCAGAAGGGCTACAAGCTGGTGCTGGTGGTCCCGGACAAGATGAGCCGGGAGAAGATCTTCAACCTCAAGGCGATGGGCGCGCAGGTCGTGCTGACCCGTTCGGACGTCGCCAAGGGCCACCCGGACTACTACCAGGACCTGGCCGAGCGCCTCGCCCGCGAGACGCCCGGCGCGTACTTCATCAACCAGTTCGGGAACCCGGACAACCCGGCCGCGCACGAGTTCGGTACCGGGCCGGAGATCCTCGCGCAGATGGCCGAGGCCGGCGGCCTGGACGCCATCGTCTTCGGTTGCGGCAGCTCGGGCACCATGACCGGCCTGTCGCGCTGCTTTGCCGAGCAGTCCCCGCACACCGAGCTGATCCTGGCCGACCCGGTCGGCTCCATCCTGGAGGACTACATCAACCGCGGCGAGATCGTGGAAAAGTCCGCCAGCTGGATGGTCGAAGGCATCGGCGAGGACTTCCTGCCGTCAATCTCCGACTTCAGCCGGGTCAAGAAGGCCTACGCGATCAGCGACAAGGAGAGCTTCCTGACCGCGCGCGAACTGCTGGAGAAGGAGGGCATCCTTGGCGGCTCCTCGACCGGCACCCAGCTTGCCGCGGCCCTGCGCTACTGCCGCGAGCAGACCATGCCCAAGAAGGTGCTGGTGCTGGTGTGCGACACCGGCAACAAGTACCTGTCGAAGATGTACAACGACTACTGGATGCTCGACAACGGCTTCATCGAGCGCGAGCAGCACGGCGACCTGCGCGACCTGATCCTGCGCCCGTTCTCGCAGCGCGACACCGTCGTCGTCGGCCCCGACGACCTGCTGATGACCGCCTACCAGCGCATGAAGCTGTACGACGTCAGCCAGCTGCCGGTGATGGACGGCGACGGCCTGGTCGGCATCCTCGACGAATCCGACCTGCTGATGCACGTCTACGGCGAGGAGGCCCGTTTCCGCGACAAGGTTTCGACCGCGATGGTCAGCAAGCTCGACAAGATCGACGTGCGCGAACCCGTGGAGGCCCTGCTGCCGGTGTTCGACCGCGGGCACGTGGCGATCATCACCGATGGCGAGCAGTTCCTCGGCTTGATCACCCGCATCGACCTCTTGAACTACCTCCGCCGCCGCGTCGAATAACCCGACAGAGCCCGTGTAGGAGGGGCTTCAGCCCCGATCGGGAACCGGTCTCCCCTAGAATCCTGCAAGGCGCCATCTTCCCCCAGCTGTTAAACTCCGCGGTCGCCCCGCCGTGGTAATGGAACGCATCAAATGAGCAACAAAACCCCCGGCGACGCCGGTGCCAAGCCCGGCCTGGGCACCCTCGCCATCCATGCCGGCCAGTCCCCGGACCCCAGCACCGGCGCGGTGATGACGCCGATCTACCAGACCTCGACCTACGTGCAGTCCAGCCCGGGCGTGCACCAGGGCTTCGAGTACACCCGCAGCCACAACCCGACCCGTTTCGCCTACGAACGCTGCGTCGCCGCCCTCGAAGGCGGCAGCCGCGGCTACGCATTCGCCTCCGGCATGGCCGCGACCTCGACGATTCTGGAGCTGCTCGATAGCGGCAGCCACGTCATCGCAATGGACGATGTCTACGGCGGCACCTACCGCCTGTTCGAGCGCGTGCGTCGCCGCACCGCCGGGCTGGACTTCAGCTGGATCGACCTCAGCGATGCCGCCGCGTTCGAGGCCGCGATCCGGCCCGAGACGAAGATGGTCTGGATCGAGACCCCGACCAACCCGCTGCTGAAGCTGGTCGACATTGCCCAGATCACCGCGATCGCCCGCAAGCGCGGCCTGATCGTGGTGGTCGACAACACGTTCAGTTCGCCGATCCTGCAGCGTCCGATCGAGCATGGCGCGCACATCGTCATGCACTCGGCGACCAAGTACCTCAACGGCCACTCCGATATGGTCGGCGGCATGGCGGTAGTCGGAGATGATGTCGAACTGGCCGAGCAGATGGCGTTTCTGCAGAACTCGATCGGAGGCGTGCAGGGGCCGTTCGACAGCTTCCTGGCGCTGCGCGGGCTGAAGACGCTGCACCTGCGGATGAAGGCGCACTGCGAGAATGCGCAGGCGTTGGCCGAGTGGCTGGAAGGGCATCCCGCGATCGAGAAGGTGATTTACCCGGGGCTGAAATCGCACCCGCAGCATGAGCTTGCCAAGCGACAGATGGATGGGTTTGGCGGCATGGTGTCGATCACCCTCAAAGGCGGGGTCGAGGCGGCGAAGCGATTCTGCGAGCGGACGGAGCTGTTTGCGCTGGCGGAATCACTGGGTGGAGTCGAGAGTTTGGTGAATCATCCGGCGATCATGACTCATGCTTCGGTGCCGATTGAGCGCCGGGGGGCGCTGGGAGTGGACGACAACCTGGTTCGGTTGAGCGTGGGTGTGGAAGATGTGGCGGACCTGCAACTTGATCTCGCGCGGGGGCTGGGTGAATAACTTTGGTCCGCGGGTGGCCTCAGGTCCTCTCCGCGATTTATATAATCATCGCAACCTGCTGCGAACCCTGATTCACCGCGACATCACGTCGCGTTACAAGGGGTCCGCATTCGGTGCGCTCTGGTCGATCGCCAGCCCCCTGATCCTGTTCTGCGGGTACTGGTTCTTTCTGGGCGTGGTGCTGGGCGCGCGCTGGGGCACCGCGTCGTCCGAGGCGTATCCGGTGATTCTGTTCTCCGGCCTGATCGTCCACCAGTGCTTTGCCGAGGTCCTCGGGCGAGCCACCCGCCTGGTGATATCCCACAGCAACTATGTCAGCAAGGTGGTTTTCCCCATCGAAGTGCTGCCGTGGATGACTGTCGCCACCGCGGCGTTCGACCTCACCATCAATTGCTTCATCCTGCTGCTGGGCCAACTGCTGCTAGTGGGCCATATACCCGTCACCTGGCTGTGGATGCCCTTGGTCCTGTTGCCGCTGCTGCCGATGGCTGCAGGCTTCTCCTGGCTGGTTTCCTCGCTCGGGGTCTATCTCCGGGACATGGCCCAGGTGGTGCCGCTGGTGATCATGATGCTGATGTTCCTGAGCCCCATCTTCTATTCCATCGACATGGTGCCCGAGCAGTTCCAGACCGCACTGTGGTTCAGTCCCCTGACCATCGTGATCCAGTTGGTGCGCCAAGTGGCGATCGAAGGGCGCCATCCCGATGCGACGCTGTTCGCCGTCTATGCAGCAGGCAGCTGCGCGATGATGGCGTTCGGCTACTGGTGGTTCCAGCGGACAAAGCGGGGGTTTGCCGATGTCCTCTGACGAAGTGATGATCGAGGCGCGCGGCGTCGGCAAGGATTACCTCATCTTCGAGAAGCCTTCGCACCGGCTCTGGCAGATGTTGTTTCGCGGCAAGCGCAATTTTTTCCGTGCGCACACGGTCCTGCGTGACATCAGCTTCCAGGTCCGACGCGGTGAAACCGTCGGTCTGGTCGGCCGCAACGGTTCGGGAAAGTCAACGTTGCTGGCGATGATCTGCGGCACCCTTCCTGCAAGCACCGGCGACGTGCTCGTCAACGGGCGGGTCGCGGCACTGCTGGAACTGGGCGCGGGATTCAATCCCGAGCTCAGCGGACTAGAGAATATCGATCTGTGCGCGCAGATCTATGGGCTGACGGCTGAGCAGGTGCGGGACCGGCAACAGAGCATCGTTGATTTTGCCGATATCGGTGACTACATTCACCAGCCGGTCAAGACCTATTCGAGCGGCATGTTCACGCGCCTCGCATTTTCGGTCGTCGCGCACGTCGATGCCGACATTCTTGTCATTGACGAAGCGCTGGCCGTGGGTGATGCGTATTTCGTGCAGAAGTGCATGCGCTTTCTCGCGGGCTTCAAGGAGAAGGGGGGCACACTGCTTTTTGTCAGTCATGACATGGGAGCGATCAGCAGTCTGTGCGACCGTGCCATCTGGTTGCGCGACCGCGGGATCGTGATGGACGCGGCCCCCAAGGAAATTGCCAACGCCTATCTGGCCGACCTCTACCACGCCCAGCAGGGCGAAACCGCAGCCACCGCCGGCAGTGCCTCCGGTTCAGCGGATGGGGGGCTGGAAAGCGTCGACTTGGTCGATCCGCGACTGGAACTCCTGCGCCATTCAAACCTGCGAAACGACATCGAGATTGTGCCCTTCAAAGCGGGACACGACTTTGGCCTCGGCGGCGCGGTGATCGAGATGGTCACCTTGAGTGACTCCTCGGGACGTCCGCTTTCGTGGTTGATCGGTGGGGAATGGGTGCAGTTGAAGGTCACGATCAGCGCCAGCCTCGCGCTGAGGTCTCCCATCGTGGGATTCGTGGTCAAGGACCGGCTCGGACAGCCGCTGTTCGGTGACAACACGCACCTGTTCTATCTGGATGAACCGGTCCCGCTGCAGGCCGGCGATCGCGCACGTGCGGTGTTCGAGTTCCGGATGCCCATCCTTGCCCGCGGAACCTACTCGCTGAGCGTGGCAATAGCCGATGGCAGCCAGGCAGATCACGTGGTTCACCAGTGGCTGCATGAGGCCGTCATGCTGGCGAGCCGCTCCACGAGCCTGGCGACCGGACTGATTGGCATACCGATGAAGAGCGTTATCTTCCAGACCGTTGCAGGTAGCCGCAAAGGCGGTATTACATGATTGCCGGTACTCCATCAAGACAGAACAATTTCGACGCGCTGCGTATTCTGGCCGCGTCGGCGGTGATCTATGGTCACGCCCACCCGCTGACCGCCACCCCATCCATCGGGTTTTTCGGGAACAGTACCCAGGCGTTCGCGGTGAAGATGTTCTTCATCGTGAGCGGCTTCCTTATTGCAAGGAGCTGGATGTTCGATCCGCGCCCAATCAGCTACCTCATCAAGCGGTCGCTGCGTATTTTCCCCGCATTGTTCCTGTGCCTTGCATTCACGGTTTTCATCTTGGGTGCCTGGCTTACAACCCTGCCGTTGGCCGAGTACTTCGCCAACCCCGCAACATGGGTGTACGGAATCTACAACGCCTTCCTTTATCCGGTGTATTCGCTGCCCGGTGTTTTCGTCGACAACGTCTATCCGGTTGCGGTGAACGGGTCGCTGTGGAGCCTGCCTGTTGAGTTTTTGATGTACCTCGTGTTTCCGGTGGTCCTTGTCCTGAGTCGCTTGCTGAAAACCAACGCGCTGGTGGTGGTTTTCACCATTGTGCTGTGCATCGTGAGCATCTATGCGCTGCGGATAGCCCCGTCCCAGCCGACGTTTGTGGCCTACGGTACTGCGCTGGCCCCCGTGCTCGACACCGCCCCATACTTCTTTCTTGGGGGTGTGTTTGCGGTGACCCGTTTGCACCAGACGCTCAACCCCGCAGTGGGCATGTTCATGGTGGGCGCGATGCTATTCTTCCAGCCCGAATCGCCCGCGCTGGCGGAAAGCGTCCTGTATCTGGTGGCGCCCTATTGTGTGCTTTCGTTCGCCACCGCGGCGTCGCCGGTGCTGTCGCGAGCGGGACGTTTCGGTGATCCTTCGTATGGGATCTACGTCTACAGCTTTCCGATCCAGCAGGCGGTAGTGCACTTTATTCCCAACGTTACCCCGATCGGCAATACGCTGATCTCGTTCCCCTTTATCGTGGCCGCTGCCTACGCTTCATGGTACCTGGTCGAGAAACGCGCGCTCGCGTTCAAACCGAGGCGAAAGTCCCAGGTCGATCTGGGCCAAACCGTACTGAAAAAATCAGTGGAGATCACGTGAAAGACTGCATATTAATCACGGGAGGAGCCGGGTTTATCGGTTCCTGCCTGTCGCACCAATTGGCGGGTAACCCGTCGTCAATCGTAGCGTTTGACAACCTGCATCCGCAGATCCATCCCGACCGCCTCCGCCCCGCTGGGCTGGAGGCAGGTACCGTGTTGTTCGAGGGGGACGTCTGCAACCGCGATGACTGGGAACGCCTGCTCGGCGAATATCGCCCGTCGTTGATCATTCATCTCGCCGCGGAAACGGGGACGGGGCAGTCGCTGACCGAGTCCGTGCGCCATGCCGAGGTGAACGTGACCGGCACCGCCCAGATGCTGGACGCGCTCTCGCGCCATTCCATACGCCCCAGCAGAATCGTTCTCAGCAGCAGTCGCGCGGTCTACGGCGAGGGTGCCTGGATTACGGACGACGGCGTCGTTATCCATCCCGGCCAGCGCGATGCGTCCATGCTTGCGCGGGGCGAGTGGGACTTCCCCGGTGCCCGGGCGCTGCCTTTCGTCGCGGACCGGACTCCGGCTGCGCCGACCAGTATCTACGGAGCAACCAAACTGGCCCAAGAGCACATGCTCGCATCGTGGTGCCGGTCCTTTGAGGTGGAGCACGTCATCCTCCGGCTGCAGAACGTATACGGACCGGGACAGTCGTTGAACAATCCGTACACCGGCATTGTTCCGCTGTTTTCACGGCTCGCGAAGGCCGGCAAGAGCATTCCGCTGTATGAAGACGGTGCGATGTTGCGGGACTTCGTTTACATCGACGACGTGGCCAGCGCGATTCGACTCGCATTGGACGCTCCGTCCCTGCCGGGTGCGCCGCTCGATGTGGGTTGCGGCAGCAGCATCAGCATTGCCGAGTTGGCGGATATCGTGGCGAACCACTACGGGGCGCCAGCGGCGCATGTAAATGGCTTGTACCGCAATGGCGACGTTCGCCACGCGGCCTGCGATCCTTCCTTCACGATTCGCCACCTGCAGTGGACGCCACACACCATGGCGAATGAAGGGATTCCCAAGCTGTGCGAATGGATCGATTCGCAGCTGCAGGCGGAGGCGACCGGGGCATGAGCAGTGCTGACGGGAAGAAGCTGCGTATCCACTCGATTCTTTATCTCAATGAGCCGGATCGCATCGCACAGACCATCGAACACCTTGATCGCGCGGCAGACCACCTGATTGCGCAGAAGTGCTACTCGGAAGTGACGCTGGTTTACGGAGACTGCTCGCCCAGGAAAGTGTTCTCCGCCGAACGCATGGCCGCGCTTCGCAAAGACCTTTATGCGCTCAGCAAGTTTGAGTATCGGTACTTCGAGTCCAATCTGGGTTCGGCCCGCGGCCACAACACCCTGCTCGAGGATCTTTCCGACGAGGACGTGCTGATCATCAACCCCGACATCATGCTGGCGCCCAATGCCATCGTGGAACTGGCGAAGTGCATGGCTGGGGATGAGCGTGTCGGCGTGGCGGAGGCCAAGCAACTGCCGGTGGAGCACCCGAAAGTGTACGACCTCACCACCGGTGCTACGTCGTGGGCCGCTACGGCGTGCACCCTGATCCGTGGATCGACCATCCGCGAGTTGAATGGGTTCGACGCCGATTCGTTCTTCCTCTATTGCGACGATGTCGACTTCTCCTGGCGCGCCCGACTTGCCGGCCACAAGGTGGTCTACGTGCCGACCGCGTGCGCTTACCACGACAAGCGCCTGGGTGGGGGTGGAAAGTGGGTTGCGGGTGCAGCCGAACGCTTCTATTCGGCCGAAGCCGCGCTCTTCCTGGCCTACAAGTACTCCCGTGCCGACCTGACGGAGCGATGGATCACGGACTTTGAAAGGAGCGGTGACGACAACTTCCTCAAGGCAGCCGCCAGCTTCCGCAGTCGCGAGGCCGCGAAGACTTTACCGAAGCAGCTTGATGCGAAGCATCAGGTCGCGATGTTCGTCGACGGAAGCTACTCAGCTCACCGGTTCGCTCTATGACTCTCCATCCCTACGAAAACCAGTACGCAGACGACAATGTCTACGGACATGCGGTCGAGCTGCTGCAGCGCATCGACCTGCCCGAAGATGGCATCCATCTCGATTTCGGCTGTGGGTTTGGCAGCATCGCCGAAACCATCCGGGACCGGCTCAGCCTGCGCTATATCGGGCTGGACATCCTGGAGCCTGGGCTCGACTCGCTGAAATCCCGTGGCTTCGAAGTCCTGTTCTTCAATCTGTTTGATCCGCAAGCAGGCGCGGCAGAACTGCGAAAGTGGTTGCCCGCGGGTGTGCCCGTGGTATCGATGAGTTTCCTGGACACGCTTGAGCATCTTGCAGAGCCGAACAAGGCCCTGGAGTTGCTGCATCGGATTGCCAAGGAGTACGGCTGCCCGCTGGTGCTGTCCGCGCCGAACGTGGCCCATCGCGATATCGGATTCAAGTTGCTGTCAGGCAAGTTCGAATACACCGAGAGCGGGCTGCTGGATCACACCCATTTCCAGTACTTCACCGATGACAGCCTGACGGAGCGTTTGTCGAGCAAGGGCTTGCACGAGATCTACCGCAACGACGTCTTGGTCGAGCTGAGCGACCAAAATTTTCCGCCAGACCAGCCCCTGCTGAGTGCCGACACGCCAATCAACTCGTTCCTGCGGAACCTCCGGCGCCAGATCGATGACACCGGCACGATCAATCAGTTCGTTCGCTTGTACTTGGCAGCAGCGCCCAAACGTCTGGCTGATGAAGCGATGGAGCGGCCCTTTCTCAGCGTTGTGACGCGTACCCAGGGCGATCGCATTGAAAGTCTGCGCGAGACCTTGCTGTGTTTGTCGTCACAGACGTGCCAGGACTTCGAGGTGTTGGTGGTCGGGCACAAGCTGCCGCTTGAGCGACAGCTTGCCGTGGAACGGGTGATTTCCGACCTGCACGAGTCGATCCGGGTGCGCACGCATCTGGTCAAGGTCGACAAGGGAGAGCGCGCGGCGCCGCTCAACGCAGCGTTTGAGCGTGCCAGCGGCCGCTATGTCGTGATGCTGGACGACGACGACCTGGTGTTCGGCCATTGGGTCGAGACCTTCAAGGGGTTGCACGAAAGGAATCCGGGCAAGATCCAGCGCTCCACGGCTGTCTCCCAGGTATGGGATCGCGTGGGTTCGGAGCCGGATGGCCTAGCGACGCGCTGCATGGGCGGCTACCGCGCAGAGTACCCGGAGACTTTTGATCTGCTCGACCATCTTGTGCAGAACCGCTCTCCGCTGCATTCGCTTGCGTTTCCGCGCAGTGCGTTTTCCGACCTCGGATTCCGTTTCGATGAGACGCTGACGACGGCGGAAGACTGGGACTTCATTATCCGGGTCTCCCCCATTACCGGCGTCGCGTCATCTCCTGAGGTCACCTGCGTCTATCGCCGATGGAAGAACGGCGTCCACTCCGCAACCCTGCACGACGAGTGCGAGTGGAAGTCCAACTACCAGCACACGCTGCGCAAGATAGACGCGCTTCCGCTGATTCTCCCGGCTGGCTACACGCGCAAGCTTCGACAGATGCTCGGGCAGGAGTCGCTGGCGGTGGCGCAGGCATCGGATCGCTCGCGCAACCCGGATTCCGACGCGCGGATAGAGGAGCAAGCCGAGTATCAGGAAGCCCTTCGCTGGCGCCTCTACGAGTTGCTGCACTCGCGCTCGTGGCGGTATACCGCGTTCCTGCGCAAGATCAACGACAGGCTCCGTGGTACAAGCGGTCTGCCGGATATGATGGTCTGGAGATTCAATACCCAAGATCTGGAACACCTTATCCATATGATCGAGAATTCCAGGTCCTGGAAAATCACGTCGTTCCTGAGGTCCTCGTCCTTCGGGCGCCGATGACGCTGTCGGTCTGTTCAACCATCAATTGAGGATGCACCCATGAAATATGCACGTCTAGCCGGAGCCGCCATGGCTCTTGTCGTCGCCGCCTGCACCAAGCCGGCCACCCCGGAACCCACGTCCGGAACCGAGGTCGCTGCCGCGAGCCAAAGCGCAGCCCAGCCCGCGGATTCAGTAAGTCTGTTCAACGCGTATACGGCCCGCTCGCTGAATGCCGAGGCCCAGGCTACGGATCCGGCCAAGGAGTTCAGCAGGGTCGAGCCGGTGTATATCGGTGCCGTTGTCCACGGTGAATCCGAGTCGGCCACCATCAAGGCCGAGTGGTCGTTGAATGGCGGGCCCGTGCTGGGCTCCGCCGAGAAAAGCTCACCTGTCCGCACCGCCGAGGTGGTGACGTTGGCTCCCATCCCGGGCGGATCCCTGGAGAAGGGCAGCTACACGGCCATTATCTATCTCAATGGTGCGCCGAGTTGGGAACTTCCGTTCCAGGTCATTGACTGATTCCGCGATGCGCGCCTGCGGGGGTAATCTCCCCGCTTTTAGCGCGCGCCGAAAGTGAAGCTAGTTTAATCAAGGGCCACTTCCAGCTCCGGCAGTACTTGGAACAGGTCCCCGACCAGGCCGATATCCGCAATCTCGAAGATCGCGGCGTCCGCATCCTTGTTGATCGCCACGATCGTCCCTGCATCCTTGATGCCGGTCAGGTGCTGGATCGCCCCGCTGATGCCGATGGCGATGTACAGTTCCGGCGCGATGATCTTGCCGGTCTGGCCGACCTGCATCTCGTTGGGCACGTAGCCGGCATCGACTGCCGCGCGGGAGGCGCCCACGGCCGCACCGATCTTGTCGGCGAAGTCGTAGATGATCTTGAAGTTCTCCTCAGAACCCACGCCGCGGCCACCGGAGACCACGCGCTTGGCGCTCTGCAGGTCGGGGCGGTCGGACTCGCCTGCGGCCAGGCCGATGAAGCGGGTGTGGGACGGCAGTTCGGCCTGCACCTCGGCCGCTTCAACGGACGCGCTGCCATCCGTGCCGGCTTCGGACCATGAGGCGGTGCGCACCGTCGCCACCACCACCTGGTCGGCCGGGGCCTCCACGGTGATGATCGCGTTGCCGGCGTAGATCGGCCGCTTGAAGGTGTGGCTGGACTCCACCGCCATCACGTCGGTCACCTGCGGGGCGTCGAGCAGGGCGGCGACGCAGGGCATCAGGTCCTTGCCGAAGGTGGTGGAAGGGCCAAATACATGGCTGTAGCCCTCGGCAAGCTTGGCCACCTGCGGTGCCAGCACCTGGGCGATGGCGTGGGCGTTGGCCGGGTTGGAGACAGTCAACACTTTGGACACGCCGTCCAGCTGGGCCGCCTCGGCGGCGACGGCGGCCGGGTCGGCGGCCAGCACCACGACATCGATCGATTCCGGCGAGAGCGCCTTGGCGGCGGTCACGCACTTGGCGGTGGACGCGTTGAGCTTGCCGTCCAGGTGTTCGGCGACGATCAGTACCTTGCTCATCACAGCAGCCCCTTTGACTTGAGTGCGGCGACCAGTTCGGCCGCGTCCTTCACCATTACGCCCTTGCTGCGCTTGGGCGGCGGCGCGAATCCGGTGGTCTTCAGCCCCTGGCCCGGCTCGACCCCGAGATCGGCGAAGGGGAGCGACTCCATTGGCTTGCTCTTGGCCTTCATGATGTCCGGCAGCTTGATGAAGCGCGGCTCGTTCAGGCGCAGGTCGGTGGTGACCACCGCCGGCAGGTCGACTTCAAGCGTCTCCAGCCCGGCATCGACCTCACGGGTCACGGTGGCCTTGCCGTCGGCAATCTCGAGCTTGGAGGCGAACGTCGCCTGCGGGCGGCCCCAGATGGTGGCCAGCATCTGGCCGGTCTGGCTGGCGTCGTCGTCGATCGCCTGCTTGCCGAGGATCACCAGGTCCGGCTGTTCCTTCTCGATCAGCTTCAGGAAGGTGCGCGCCGCGGTGAGCGGCGGGATCTCCTGGCCGGCGTCGGTGACCACGTGGATGGCGCGGTTGGCGCCCATTGCCAGGCCGTTGCGCAGGTGCGCCTGGGCGTCGGCCGGCGCGATCGTGGCGACCACCACCTCGGTGGCGATACCCTTGTCGCGAAGGCGCAGGGCCTCCTCGAGGGCGATTTCATCGAAGGGGTTGGCGGAGAGCTTCACGCCGTCGGTGACCACGCCGGAGCCGTCCGGCTTGACCTGGATGCGGACGTTGTAGTCCACCACGCGCTTGTATCCGACGAGGATCTTCATCGTTGCGGGGTCCTTGGGTAGTGCGGGCCATGCAGGCCGTGGGCCGGCCATTCTAGCGGAGAGGACGGTCCGCCGCAGGTGACGGGGCCGGTCGACTATCCTTGGCGAACCCCCTTTTCGAGGATTGGCGATGCTGCATCCGGTAGTACTCAGTGGCGGTAGCGGTACGCGCCTGTGGCCTTTGTCGCGGCAGAACCAGCCCAAGCAGTTCCTGGCGCTGGTGGGGGACCGGTCGCTCTACCAGGAGACCGTGCTGCGGGCCAATGCGTTGTCCGGCGTGCAGCCTCCGATCACGGTATGCAGTGACGACCATCGGTTCATGGTGGGCGAGCAGCTCCAGGCGGTTGGCGTGGCCAGCGGCGGCATCCTGTTGGAGCCGATGGCACGCAACACCGCGCCGGCGATCGCCTTGGCCGCGCTTCACGCGTTGCGGCTGGATCCCGAAGCCACCCTGCTGGTGATGCCGGCCGACCATCTGATCGAAGATGAAGGCGCCTTCCGTGCGGCCGTCGGTGCCGCGATGGCCTTGGGCGAGGAGGGGTGGCTGGTGACCTTTGGCATCAGGCCCGAATACCCGGAGACCGGCTACGGCTACATCCTGCGCGGATCCGCGCTGGGCGAGGCGGGGTTCAAGATCGAGCGGTTCGTCGAGAAGCCGGACCTGGCGACCGCTGAAGGCTATGTCGCCGACGGACGCTACGCCTGGAACTCGGGGATGTTCCTGTTCCGTGCCGAGCGTTACCTGGATGAGCTGCAGCGCCACGCCCCGGCCATCGTGGAGGCAGCGCGGAAGGCCTACGCGGCTGCCGGTACCGACCTCGACTTCACCCGCGTCGATGCCGATGCGTTCTCGGCCAGCCCGAGTGAGTCCATCGACTACGCGGTGATGGAGAAGACCGACCGCGCCGCAGTGGTGCCGGTCAGTTGCGGCTGGAGCGACATCGGATCCTGGTCTTCGCTGTGGTCGGTGGCCGAGCGGGACGCCGAAGGCAACCATCACGAAGGCGACGTCATTTCGGTCGACAGTCACGGATCGCTGGTGCGGGCGTCCGAGCGGCGCATGGTGGCAACCATCGGTGTCGAGGACCTGGTGATCATCGACACCGCCGATGCCACGCTGGTGGCGCGCAAGGACCGGGTGCAGGACGTCAAGGCGGTCGTGGACGCGTTGAAAGCCGCCGGCCGCACCGAGCACCTCTACCACCGCAAGGTCTACCGACCCTGGGGCAGCTACGACTCCATCGGGGTCGGCGAGCGCTTCCAGGTGAAACGCATCGTTGTGAAGCCCGGTGCCGCGCTCAGCCTTCAGAAACACCACAAGCGGGCGGAACACTGGGTGGTGGTGGCCGGGGTGGCTGAGGTCACTTGCGGCGATCGCGTGTTCGACCTGCACGAGAACGAGAGCACCTACATCCCGCTGGGCAGCGTGCACCGGCTCAGGAACCGCGGCACCGAGCCGGTGGAGCTGATCGAGGTGCAGTCCGGCAGCTATCTCGGCGAAGACGACATCGTCCGGCTGGAGGACGTCTACGGCCGGAGTTGAAGGCATCCGCCCCAGGCCATTGCCCGAAGGGCCAACTTCGGCCCGCTGCCCGTGCCACGGTAGACTTGCCCGCATCCCGCACAGGAGTGATCCCATGGCCCAGGCCAGTGCCGCGCCGACCAGCGCCGGCGTGAAGAACAAGCTCTATCCCGATGCCAAGGCGGCGCTGGAAGGCGTCGTCGCGGACAACCAGACACTCGCCGTGGGTGGCTTCGGCCTGTGCGGCATTCCGGAGGCGCTGATCGCCGCGCTGCGCGATTCGGGCGTCAAGGGGCTGACCGCCATCTCGAACAACGCCGGCGTTGACGGCTTCGGCCTCGGGCTGCTGCTGGAAACCCGCCAGATCCGCAAGATGGTGTCGTCCTACGTGGGTGAGAACAAGGAGTTCGAGCGCCAGTACCTGGGTGGCGAACTGGAGCTGGAGTTCAACCCGCAGGGCACCCTGGCCGAGCGGCTGCGCGCCGGGGGCGCCGGCATTCCCGCGTTCTTCACCGCCACCGGGTACGGCACCGTGGTGGCCGATGGCAAGGAGACGCGCGAGTTCGACGGCAAGCACTACGTGCTGGAAACCGCCCTGCATGCCGATGTCGCGCTGGTGAAGGCGTGGAAGGCGGACAAGGCGGGCAACCTGGTGTTCCGCAAGACCGCGCGCAACTTCAACCCGGCCTGTGCGATGGCCGGCAAGGTCTGCATCGTCGAGGCGGAGGAGGTCGTCGAGGTTGGCGCCATCGATCCCGACCACGTGCACCTGCCGGGCATCTACGTCGACCGCATCGTGCACAACCCGACCCCCGAGAAGCGTATCGAGCAGCGCACCGTGCGCGAAGGAGGCAAGTGATGGCCTGGAACCGCGACCAGATGGCGCAGCGCGCTGCGCAGGAACTCACGGACGGCGCCTACGTGAACCTCGGCATCGGCCTGCCGACGCTGGTGGCGAACCACATCCCGGACGGCGTAGACGTCTGGTTGCAGTCCGAGAACGGCCTACTCGGAATCGGCCCGTTCCCGACCGAGCAGGAGGTCGACGCCGACCTCATCAACGCCGGCAAGCAGACCGTGACCGCCCGCGCTGGCGCCAGCTATTTCGGCAGCCACGACAGCTTCGCGATGATCCGCGGCGGCCACATCGACCTGGCAATCCTGGGCGCGATGGAGGTTACCGAAAAGGGCGACCTCGCCAACTGGATGGTGCCCGGCAAGATGGTCAAGGGCATGGGCGGCGCGATGGACCTGGTCGCGGGTGTCAAGCGCGTGGTCGTGCTGATGGAGCACACCACCAAGAAGGGCGAGCCCAAGATCCTGCCCGAGTGCACATTGCCGCTGACTGGCGTCGGCGTGGTGGATCGCATCATCACGGATCTTGCGGTGATGGATGTAACGCCCGAGGGATTGAAGCTGGTGGAGCTGGCGCCGGGCGTCACCGAGGACGAGTTGCGTGTGAAGACGGCCTGCAGGTTCTGCTGAGATAGCAGGGTTAGACTTGCCGCCCCTTAGGGCAGCAGCAAGGACGTTCCATGAAGGTTGCGATCTTCGGCACCGGTTACGTAGGTCTCGTAACCGGCACCTGCCTCGCAGAAATTGGCCATGAGGTTACCTGTGTGGACGTGGACGCAGGGAAGATCGAAGCCCTGCGGCAAGGTCGTGTCCCGATTTACGAGCCGGGGCTGGAGCCGCTGGTGCTCAACAACTTCCGGGCCGGCCGGCTTCACTTCAGTACCGACGCGGAAAGTGCCATCGCCGGCAACGAGATCCTGTTCATTGCCGTGGGTACGCCTCCTGATGAGGACGGCAGCGCCGACCTCAAGTACGTGCTCGAGGTGGCGCGGACGATCGGTCGACACCTGCAGGCGCCGGCTATCGTGGTGAACAAGTCGACGGTGCCCGTCGGTACTGCCGGACTGGTGGATGATGCGATTGCTGCCGAGCTTCAGGCGAGGGGCCAGCCGATCGAGTACCAGGTGGTGTCCAACCCGGAGTTTCTCAAAGAAGGTGCTGCAGTCGAAGACTGCATGCATCCAGATCGCATCGTCATCGGTTCGAAGGATGCCGGAGCGGTCGATACCCTCAAGCGCCTCTACGGCCCGTTTGTGCGCAACCGGGAACGTTTCGTCGTCATGGACGTCGCCGCGGCCGAGCTGACCAAGTACGCAGCCAACGCGATGCTGGCGACCAAGATCAGTTTCATGAACGAGATCGCCAACATCGCCGAGCGCGTCGGCGCCGACGTTGAAATGGTCCGTCAGGGCATCGGTTCGGATCCGCGCATCGGCTGGCAGTTCATCTATCCCGGCGCCGGCTACGGTGGCTCCTGCTTCCCCAAGGATGTGCAGGCGCTGACCCGCACGGCGCAGCAGCAGGGCTATCAGCCGCAGCTTCTGAATGCCGTAGAGGAGGTCAACGAGCGCCAGAAGAGCCACCTCTTCGAGTTGATCAAGCGCCACTACGGCGACTCTCTCTCCGGCAAGACGTTCGCCGTGTGGGGGCTGGCGTTCAAGCCCAATACCGATGACATGCGTGCGGCCTCCAGCCGCCGGCTGATGGAGCATCTTTGGGACGCGGGGGCCAAGGTGAAGGCGTTCGATCCGGAGGCGGCCAAGGAAGCGCGGCGCATCTATGGCGACAGGGAGGACCTGCAGGTCTGCGATGCCATGGACGACGCCCTGGAGGGTGCCGATGCGCTGGTGGTCGTGACGGAGTGGCGCCAGTTCCGCAGCCCCGATCTGAAGGCGCTGAAGGCGGCGCTGGGTGATGCGGTGGTGTTCGACGGGCGCAATCTCTACAGCCCGAAGGACATGGAGCAGGCGGGGCTGGCGTACTACGGCATCGGGCGCGGGCGGTCGATCGCTGGCCCCGCCTGCTAGAACGGCAGGGCGTTTTTGTCCCCCAAGGGGACTTCCTGCGGGCGTAGGAGCGGCTTCAGCCGCGATCGAATGCCGCGGCGTCTGCGCCGATTCCACGATCGCGGCTGAAGCCGCTCCTACAAAAGCCTTCGGATTGGGTGCAGGCCCGGCGGGCCTGCCGCCGATCACCAACCGGAATGCGAATGTGCATCTTGGTTCTTATGCCAACCCTGCGGTGCAGGTATCGTGTTGCCGCATGGACCTTCCGCCCCTCTCCCACCTCGACCGGCTCGAAGCCGAGAGCATCCACATCCTTCGCGAGGTGGCGGCCGGCTTCCAGTCGCCGGTGATGTTGTATTCGGTCGGAAAGGACAGTGCGGTGCTGCTGCACTTGCTCACCAAGGCCTTCTATCCGGCGCGGCCGCCGATCCCGCTGCTGCACGTCGACACCGGCTGGAAATTCTCCGAGATGATCTCGTTCCGCGACCAGCGGGCACGGGAGACCGGACTCGAGTTGCGTGTGCATACGAATCCCGAGGGTGTGGCGCAGGAAATCGGCCCGGTCACCCATGGCGCCAGCGTGCACACCGACGTGATGAAGACCCAGGCGCTCAAGCAGGCGCTGGACAAGTGGGGCTTCGATGCGGCGATCGGCGGCGCACGCCGTGATGAGGAGAAGTCCCGCGCCAAGGAGCGCATTTTCAGCTTTCGTAACGCGCAGCACCGCTGGGACCCCAAGAACCAGCGGCCGGAGCTGTGGAACCTCTACAACACGCGGATCCACAAAGGTGAATCGGTCCGGGTGTTCCCGATCTCCAACTGGACCGAACTGGATGTGTGGCTCTACATCTTTCGCGAAGGAATCCCCGTCCCATCGCTCTACTTCGCCAAGCCCCGCCCTGTGGTGGAGCGCGATGGGGCGCTGATCATGGTCGATGATGATCGCCTGCCGTTGCGCGAGGGCGAGGTGCCGACAACCAAGAAGGTGCGCTTTCGCACGCTCGGCTGCTATCCGCTTACCGGTGCCGTCGAGTCCTGCGCGGAAACGCTGGAGGAGATCATCGCCGAGATGCTCGTGGCCACCACGTCAGAGCGCCAGGGACGGATGATCGACCACGATCCCGCCGCCTCGATGGAACGCAAGAAGCAGGAGGGCTACTTCTGATGGCCGTCTCGACCGATGCCCGCGCCGCGGTGGCGGACTACCTCCAGCGCCACGAGTCCAAGGGCCAGTTGCGATTCATCACCTGTGGCAGCGTCGACGACGGAAAGAGCACGCTGATCGGGCGGTTGCTGCACGATACCCGCGCGCTGCTGGACGACCAGCTCGCCGCGCTCGAGAGCGACAGCCGTCGCCACGGCACGCAGGGAGCGGATATCGACTTCGCCCTTCTCGTCGATGGCCTGTCTGCCGAGCGCGAGCAGGGCATCACCATCGATGTCGCCTACCGCTTCTTCGGGACCGACAAGCGCAAGTTCATCGTGGCCGACTGCCCGGGGCACGAGCAGTACACCCGCAACATGGCGACAGGCGCGTCGACTGCGGACCTGGCCATCGTGCTGGTGGATGCGCGCAAGGGCTTGCTGACGCAGACGCGGCGTCACAGCTATATCGCATCGCTGCTCGGCATCCGTCACGTGGTGCTGGCGGTCAACAAGATGGATCTGGTCGGGTACGACCAAGGCGTCTTTGAAGCGATCGATGCCGCCTACCGGCAGCTTGCGGTGCAACTGGGCATCGACCACGTCACCAGCATCCCGCTGTCGGCGCTGAAGGGCGACAACATCCTGCAGGCGTCGGCTGCCACCCGGTGGTACCGGGGTCCGTCGCTGCTCCAGCATCTCGAGACGGTCGAAGTCGACGCCGTCCGGAACGACGCCGGATTCCGCCTGCCCGTGCAATGGGTATGCAGGCCCGACCAGAACTTCCGTGGGTTCGCCGGCACCGTGGTGTCGGCCCCGGTGGGGGTGGGCGACGAGGTCGTCGTGCTGCCGTCCGGCCAGCGCTCCTCGGTCGCCGCGATTGTTACCGCTGATGGCGACCTGGACCTCGCGCGGCCGGGCCAGGCCGTGACGCTGACGCTGGCCGGCGAAGTGGATGCCAGCCGGGGCGACGTGATCGCCGCCGCGGCCGCCCCGCCGGAAGTCGCCGACCAGTTCGCCGCGCACCTGCTCTGGATGGGCGACGAGCAGTTGCTACCCGGGCGCAGCTACTGGCTGAAGATCGGTGCCCGCACCGTCGGGGTACAGGTCACCGAAATCAAGCACAAGGTCGACGTCAACACGCAAGACGAGTTGGCCGCGAAGCACCTGTCGCTGAACGAAGTCGGCTACTGCAACCTGTACCTCGACCAGCCCATCCCCTTCGAGCCCTATGCGCGCAGCCGCGAGATGGGCGGTTTCATCCTGATCGACCGCCAGTCCAACGGCACCGTGGCCGTCGGCACGCTGGACTTCGCGCTGCGCCGGGCCGGCAACATCCATTGGCAGCACGTCGATGTCGACAAGCATGCACGCGCCCGCATCAAGCACCAGAAGCCGCGCTGCGTCTGGTTCACTGGCCTATCGGGTTCCGGCAAGTCGACCATCGCCAACCTGGTAGAAAAGCGACTGCTGGCCATGGGGCACCACACCTACATCCTCGACGGCGACAACGTCCGGCACGGCCTCAACAAGGACCTGGGGTTCACCGACGAGGACCGAGTGGAGAACATCCGCCGCGTGGCCGAGGTGGCCCGCCTCATGGTCGATGCCGGTCTCATCGTGCTGGTGAGCTTCATCTCGCCTTTCCGCGCCGAGCGGCGGATGGCGCGGGGGATGTTCGGGGACGGCGAATTCTTGGAGGTGTTCGTGGATACCCCACTTGAGATCGCCGAAGCACGGGATCCGAAGGGGCTCTATGCGAAGGCGAGAGCGGGAATTCTCTCCAACTTTACCGGTGTCGACTCGACCTACGAGCGTCCCGAGCATCCGGAAATTGTGCTCTCGACGGTACGTATCGACGCCGAAGCACTTGCGAGGCAGGTAGTGGAATATCTGGACGGCGGCTGTGTTGCATGAACTAGTCCGGGCACTCAGGCGGTCGCCCGGTCGGGGGTTCACGCTTCTCAACCAATGGGTGCGTATGAGGCGGGAGTCTCGCCGCCATCTGATCGAAAAACCGACCGTTCCAGAACTCTCAGGAGGAGGCCAGATCGCATTCGTGCGGCCCAGCGATCCGCTCTTCTCTATCGTCATCCCGGTTTTCAACCACGTGGCAGTCGCCCTGAACTGCCTCAAGTCGATAGCAACTGCAGCCACATCCGAAACATTTGAAGTCATCGTCGTGGACGATGCGTCCACTGACGCCGATGCGACGTGTTTGGGCGACATCCCCGGAGCGGTGTATCTCCGACACTCGGAAAACCAAGGTTTCGTCGCTTCCTGCAACGCCGGTGCAGCGGTTGCGAAGGGACAGACCATCGTTTTCCTCAATAGCGACACGATCGTGGCGCCGGCCTGGTTGGAGGGCATTAGGGGCGGGTTGTCCGAGCCGGGCGTCGAGTTGCTCGGAGTCCTCTTGCAGTACCCCGATGGTACGTTGCAGGAGGCAGGCGGGATCGTGTTCTCCGATGGATCAGGCTGGAACTACGGTCGGGGGGGGAATCCGAACGATCCCCGCTATCTGTACAGGCGTGACGTCGACTATTGTTCGGGCGCCGCACTTGCGATCTTGCGCGAACGCTTTGTGTCGCTGGGCGGGTTCGATTCGCGATATGCGCCTGGCTACTATGAAGATACTGACCTCGCCATGAAGGTTCGTGCTGCGGGTGGTCGAGTGCTGTATGAACCTTCGGTCGCGATCGTCCATCTCGAGGGTGTTAGCGCTGGTAGGGATCTCTCCTCTGGAATGAAAGCCCACCAATCCGCCAACGCAATCAAATTCCAGCAGCGCTGGGCGAGGGAGCTGCAGATCGCGCACTGGCGGCCGGGGACCGATCCTGATCTCGCCGCTCGCCCTTCGCCTGCAGACAGCGTCGTCGCCGTGTGCGGAAATCAGATCGACGGGCGCTCGCCGGCGTTCTACGACCTGCTTGAATCCCTGGTGCGGCAAGGGATCGCAGTCGACCTCCACTTGCTGGAAACGCCGGACGAAAGCTCATTGCGGCAGCTACGATTCAGCGGAGTTTGCTGCTGGACGTACGAGTGGAGGGAAACCGCGCGTTGGGTTCTACTCAAGAAGGGTCACCAGGTCGGCGTGGTGATTGGTGATGGTTCCGCGGCAGCGGAAGCGTGGATTTCCAAGGTCGCTGGAGACGTCCCCAACGCAAGAATATTTCGCTTCGATGCTGCGGCGGACGCAGAGGCGTCTGCATCGGTGGTGACTCCAGCAGACGTATTGGATGTGTTGACAGGTTCTACGGACCGGTTGCGAGATCGGCAATAACCTCGGTCACGCCCGATCGCCAGTTCGGCAGCGAAATCCCGAAGTCCCTTGACAGGCGTGTAGTGTCCAAGCGCGAGTAGGCCGGGCGACGGGCCGGTGTAGGAAACTCTTTTGTTTCGATACCGGTCACTCGTGGTGGAGCGTCTATCAGGCCCGCGCGAGCGGCATCATCGACAATTGCCTCAGCAAACCCTTGCCAGGAAGTCTCTCCTCCAGCGACCAGATGCCAGGTTCCCGATCGGTGGTCTGTCGGCAGTTGTGACAGGATCCGCGCTGTTCCAAGGGCGATCCATGGGGCGGGTGTGGGGGATCCGACCTGGTCCGCCACCACGCGAAGCTCTTCGCGCTCCCCCGCCAGGCGCAACATGGTCCGCAGGAAGTTATTGCCGCGCGAACCAAAGACCCACGCGGTGCGGACGATGATGTGGCGGCAACCGCTGGCTCGGATCGCCTCTTCACCCGCAAGTTTACTGGCCCCGTATATTCCGAGGGGGGCCGTGGCATCGTCCTCGCGCCACGGCCGGCTGCCGTCGCCAGGGAACACGTAATCGGTGGAATAGTGCAGCAACGATGCGCCGCGTTTCGCGCAAGCATGTGCCAGTGCCTCAACTGACTCAGCATTTGCCCTATAGGCGCCATCCCGGTCCGACTCTGCTTTGTCGACAGCTGTGTAGGCCGCCGCGTTCACCACGATGTCGGGAGCGACCCGCGACACCAGATCCTCCATGGCCCCGGGTTGGTCGAGATCCGCCGTTTCGCAGGCTGCGCGGCTGCCGGGAAGCTGGCCGCTGCGGGTGGTTGGAACTATCTCACCCACTCCGACGAGGCTGCGGTGCAACTCATACCCCACCTGTCCATTGGCGCCTATCAGGAGGATACGCATCAGCCCAGTCCCGGGAAGATAGGCAACCTTTCGGTCGCAATATCACCAAGGCAGGGTGCTGCAGCGTCCTTGGCCGACAAAGACGGATCCGTCACCGGCCAATCGATCGCGATCTCCGCGTCGTTCCAGGCGACCCCAGCATCCGCACTGGCGTCGTACGGAGCCGTGCACAGATACGAGAACTGCGCTGCATCGCTGGTGACCACGAAGCCGTGTGCGAAGCCCTCCGGAATCCAGAACTGCCGTTTGTTCTCGGCCGACAGGATGACCCCCGTCCACTGCCCAAACGTTGGCGAGCCCCTCCGGATGTCGACCGCCACGTCAAACACCTCGCCCTCCTGGACGCTGACCAGCTTTCCCTGGGGGTTCGGCCACTGGTAGTGGAGCCCCCGCAGTACGCCCTGGGCGGAACGGGAAAGGTTGGACTGTACGAAGTCGGGACCGATGCCGTGGTCGGCGTAGCGCTCGCGGTTCCAGGTTTCCAGGAAGAAGCCCCGGGCATCGCCGAACACCTTCGGCTCGATCACCAGGCAACCCGGCAGCGACGTCTCCGTCACCTTCATTGGACTTTCCCACGTTCCAGCAGAGCGGCCAGGTATTGGCCGTAGCCGTTCTTTTTCAGTGGCTCGGCGAGCTTCAGCAGGTCCTCGTCACCTATCCATCCCTGCTGCCATGAAATCTCCTCCGGGCAGCAAATCCGCAGGCCCTGCCGGGCTTCAATGGTTTCGATGAAGGCCGCGGCCTGGAGTAGCGACTGATGGGTGCCGGTATCCAGCCACGCAGAGCCCCGACCCAGCGCTTCCATACTCAGGAGGCCGTCCTCGAGATAGAGCCGGTTGAGGTCGGTGATCTCCAGTTCTCCACGCGGTGATGGAGTCAGCGAAGCCGCGCGGTCGCTGACGGTGTTGTCGTAGAAGTAGAGGCCCGTGACCGCGTAGTTCGATCGAGGCTTGGCGGGCTTCTCCTCGATATTGACGACCTTGCCGGAATCGTCCAGCTCGGCTACGCCGTAGCGCTCCGGATCGCTGACGTAGTAGCCAAACACGGTGGCGCCTTGTTCACGTGCATCCGCTCGTTGCAACGTTTGGGTCAGGCCGTGGCCGTAGAAGATATTGTCGCCGAGTACGAGGCAACTGGGATCGGCGCCGATGAAATCGCGCCCGATGGTGAACGCCTGGGCCAGACCGTCGGGGCTGGGCTGCATCGCATACTCGATGTTCAGGCCCCACTGGGAGCCGTCACCCAACAAGCGCTGGAACAGCACCTGCTCATGCGGTGTGTTGATGATCAGCACGTCGCGGATCCCGGCGAGCATCAATACGCTCAGCGGGTAGTAGATCATCGGCTTGTCGTACACCGGCAGCAGCTGCTTGCTGATGCACTGGGTGATCGGATAGAGGCGGGTGCCGGAGCCCCCGGCGAGGATGATGCCCTTGCGTGCCATGCCTCAGCCCTCCTCGCCAAGACGCTGGAGACGGTAGTCACCGTCCAGGATCCGCTGTGTCCAATCATGGTTTGCGAGATACCAGTCGACCGTCTGCGCCATGCCCTCATCGAAGCCGACGGAAGGGGTCCAGCCCAGTTCCGCCTTGATCTTGTCGGCATCGATCGCGTAGCGCCGGTCGTGGCCGGGACGGTCGCGCACGAAGGTGATCTGGCTCGCACGCGGCTGGCCATCCTCACGGGGGCGGCGCTCGTCGAGCAGGCGACAGATCGTCTCGACCACCACGATGTTCTCGCGCTCGGCATTGCCGCCGATGTTGTAGGTCTCCCCCAGGCGCCCGGCTTCCAGCACGCGTCGGATCGCGCTGCAGTGATCCTTCACGTAGAGCCAGTCGCGGACGTTCTTGCCGTCGCCGTAGACCGGCAGCGGCTCCCCGGCGACCGCCTTGGCGATCACCAGTGGGACGAGCTTCTCCGGGAACTGGTACGGACCGTAGTTGTTGGAACAGTTCGTGGTCACCACCGGCAGGCCATAGGTGTGGTGGAAAGCGCGCACCAGATGGTCGGAAGCGGCCTTGCTGGCCGAGTACGGGGAGTTCGGCGCATAGGGCGTGGTTTCGGTGAACTTCCCTTCATCGCCAAGTGATCCGTACACCTCGTCCGTCGATACATGGAGGAAGCGGAAATCCGTCTTGTCCTCCTCCGGTAGCTCGCGCCAATGGTCCCGCACGCATTCCAGCAGCCCCAGTGTCCCCACGACATTGGTCTGGACAAACGCGGCCGGGCCATCGATGGAGCGATCGACGTGGCTTTCGGCGGCGAAATTCACCACTGCATCGGGGCGATGTTCGCGCAACAGCCGCGCGACCAGCTCCCGGTCGCCGATGTCGCCCTTTACGAAAACATGGCCCGGATTGCCCTCCAGCGGCTTGAGCGTGTCGAGGTTGCCGGCATAGGTGAGCAGGTCGAGGTTGACCACCTTGATACCCGCCGCAACGGCGTCGAGTACGAAGTTGCCGCCAATGAAGCCGGCGCCGCCGGTCACAAGCCAGGTTTTCTGCGTCATTTGATGTCCTGATTACGCCGCGGGTTGCCAGCGTTCCATGGGGGGAGTGAATTCTATCGGCAAGCAGCCACGTCTGTTGGCTACAGATTCTGGTAGTTCGGCCCCGAGCCACCTTCCGGGGTCACCCAGTTGATGATCTCGTACGGGTCCTTGATGTCGCAGGTCTTGCAGTGCACGCAATTGGCGGCGTTGATCTGCAGGCGCTTGCCGTGGGTTTCGTCCTCGACGATTTCGTAGACGTTGGCCGGGCAGAAGCGGGTGCAGGGGTTGTCGTACTCGACGGTGCAGCGCTCGATGCAGATCGAGGTGTCGGCCACCTGCAGGTGCACGGGCTGGTCTTCGTCGTGCTCGGTGGCGGCGAAGTACACGCCGGCCAGCCGGTCGCGCGGGGCGAGGTCGCGGTCGACGTAGTCGCGCTTGGGCGATTCATGCTCGCCGACTTTGTCCAGGCTGCACCAGTCGGGCTTGTTCTTCAGGGTCCACGGCGAACGGCCGCCGACGGCGGTCTCCCACGCGGCGTTGAGCATGCCCATCCACAGGCCGCGCTTGAAACCGGGCTTGATGTTGCGCACCTTCCGCAGCTCGTCCATCGCCGGAGAGGCGCGCAGCTTGGCATCGAAGCCCTCGGCCACCAGCGAGCTCGCCACCAGGTGTTCGGCGGCGAGCATGCCGCTGCGGATGGCCTGGTGGGTGCCCTTCACCTTGGGCACGTTGAGCAGGCCGGCGGTATCGCCGATCAGCAGGGCGCCGGGCATCTCGGTGCGTGGCAGCGACTGGTAGCCGCCGGTGACGATGGCGCGGGCGCCCGCGGATACGATTTCGCCGCCTTTCAGCAGCGGCTTGACCATCGGGTGGTGCTTGAACTGCTGGAAGGCCTCCCACGGCTTGTAGTGCGGGTCGCTGTAGTCCAGCCCGCTGACGTAGCCGATGGCGATGCGACCCTTGTCCAGGTGGTAGATGAAACTGCCGCCGTAGGTGCTGTTGTCGGCCGGCCAGCCGAAGCTGTGCACGATCCTGCCCGGGGTGACGCGCTCCTCCGGGACCTGCCAGAGTTCCTTGATGCCGATCGAGTAGCCCTGCGGGTCGCTGTCGGCGGTGAGGTCGAAGCGCTTGAGCAGGCGTTTGGTCAGGTGGCCGCGTGCACCCTCGGCCAGCACGGTGACCTTGGCCTTGATGTCGATGCCCTGGGTGTAGCCGGGCTTGTGCGATCCGTCCTTGGCCACGCCCATGTCGCCGATGCGCACGCCGGTGACCGCGCCGGTGTCCGGGTCGTGCAGCGTTTCGGAGGCGGCAAAGCCCGGAAACACCTCCACGCCCAGTGCCTCGGCCTGCGGCGCCAGCCAGGCGCACATCGCGCCCAGGCTGACGATCACGTTGCCGTGGTTGTTCATGCCCGGCGGCACCGGCAGCTTGCGCCCGCCGTCGCGCGAGAGCAGCCAGAACTCGTCCTCGGTGGCCGGTACGCAGATCGGCGGCGGGTTGTCGCGCCAGTCCGGCAGCAACGCGTCCAGCGGGCCGGTTTCGATCACCGCGCCTGACAGGATCTGCGCGCCGATGGTCGAGGACTTCTCGATTACGCAGATCGATATCTCGGGATTCAGTTGCTTGAGGCGGATCGCGAACGACAGCCCGGCGGGGCCGGCACCGACGGCGACGACGTCGTACTCCATGACGTCGCGTTCGGTCTCGGGTGCGGTGGCGGCGGCATCGGTCATCTGGCGGGCTCCTGCTTGCTAGACGGGCATTGTCGCGGGTTTGGCCGGGTCCGCCAAACGCCGGCGGATGGGTCCGGGCCAGTTGTTGTAGGAGCGGCTTTAGCCGCGATCGGCAGATGGCGCGGGTGGACTGTTTGAGATCGCGGCTGAAGCCGCTCCTACAAGGATGGGCGGTTCTGGCGGCCGGGCGGGCTTAGCGGTGCAGGGCTTCGTGGGTGTCGCCGTTGGTGAGGATCCAGCCGGCGAGTTCGGCGGTGACGGACTCCAGGCTCTGCTCGAAGGCCTGCACCACGGCCTCCACCTCGGTACCGGTCGCGGGGGTGGCGTGGCTGAAGGTGTGGCCGGCGACGATCTGCTGGTCGGGGGCGTGCAGCAGCTTGGCGTTGACCTCGACCACGGCCGAGGGCACGGCCGCGCCGGCGTATTCGGACTCGAACCGCCGCACGTCCAGCACCAGCCGGTAGTCGCCGCCGACGCCGCTGCCCTGCCGGGCCACCGCGCCGATGCGACCCGAGCGCTCCAGCGTGTGCAGGATCGCCTCCTCGACCATGTTCGGCGGCACGTCGGACCAGCGGGCACCCTTGTAGACCTGCAGCTCGTTCGGCCGCGGGCGCACCACGACCCGCATGCTATCGACCATCGCAGAGGCGGTGGCGGCGGGCAGGGCGAGCTGCCAGTCGACCTGCGGCCAGGAGGGGTCGGCGGCGACCTGCGGGTTCAGGGTGTAGATGGTAGTCGGCGTGCGCTCCTTGCCGCCCAGGATCGAACAGGCTGGAAGCAGGGCCAGGACGAGCACACCGGCCAGCAGGGGCAGGGACGCGCGTGCTGGGCGCCGCACGGGGGTGTGGGACAGGATCGGCTTCATTCGGGTTCGAACTCCTTCGGACTGTCCCGTCCCAGCAGGTAGCGGGTGGGGTTGTTCTCGAGGCGGTCGCTGATGCGGCGCAGGTCGCGGACCAGCCCGCGCAGCTCGCCCAGGGTGGGGCCGAGCTGTGCGAGGCCGTCATTGGCGAAGCTGCTCACGGCCGCGCGGTTCTCGTTGATGATGCCGTTGGCGCCCTGGGCGGCCGAGTCCAGCTCGGTCAGCGTGTTGTCCAGCTTGGCCACCAGGCCGGGCAGCTTGTCGACCAGTTCGCGATCGAAGTCCTCGACCGCGCGGTTGGTGTTGGCGAGTGCCAGCTGCAGTTGCTCACTGGATTCGCGCGCGTTGACGATGATCGCGCGCAGGTCCTCGCGCTGGTCGGCCACCGTCGCCGTCATGGTCTCGATGTTCTCCAGCGTATTGGCCACCCGCTCGACGTTCTCCTCGCTCAGCACCTGGTCCAGCCGCGCGACGAGGCGGTTGGCGGTGTCGGCGATGTTCTGCAACGCCGATGGTTCGGTCTCGATGATCGGGATCTCGCTCTCCGACGCATCGGCCAGGCGCGGCATCTCGGGGCTGCCACCGGTGAGCTGGATGATCGGGCTGCCGGTGATGCCGGTCATCGACATCTTGGCCCGGGTATCGGTCTTCACCGGCGCGCGCGCCTGCACGCGCAGCAGCGCACGTACCCGCCGCGGGTCGTCCGGCGCCAGGCTCAGCCGCTCCACCGTGCCGACCGAAATACCGTTGTATTGCACGCTGCTGCCTTCGGACAGGCCGGTGACCGGCTCATCGAAGATCACCATGTACTCCTGCCAGCTCTTCTCGGAGGAGTAGTTGGCAGCCCACAGCGCGAACAGCAGCAGGAACACCGACACCACGATGGTGAAGGCGCCGATCAGGACGTAGTTGGCCTTGGTTTCCATCAGGTGCTCGTCTCCATGTTGCGGTCGCGCGCGTGCTGAGCGGCGCGGGCGCGCGGGCCGTGGAAATACTCCTGCACCCACGGGTGGTCCAGTTGCTCGACCTCGGGCAGGGGGGCACAGACGACGACCTTGCGATCAGCCAGCACCGCCACCCTGTCGCAGATAGCGTAAAGGGTGTCGAGGTCGTGTGTGATGAGGAAGACCGTCAGGCCCAGCGCCTGCTGCAGGGTCTGGATCAGGCGGTCGAAGGAGGCGGCGCCGATCGGGTCCAGGCCAGCGGTGGGTTCGTCAAGGAACAGCAGCGGCGGATCCAGCGCCAATGCCCGTGCGATGCCGGCGCGCTTGCGCATGCCGCCGGAGAGCTGCGAAGGCAGTTTGTCGATCGCCTCGGCCGGCAGCCCGGCCAGCTTCACCTTCAGCAGTGCAAGCTCGTACAGCAGCGATGCCGGCAGTTCCCGGTGGTGCTCCTTGAGCGGGACCTGCACGTTCTCGCCCACCGTCAGCGAAGAAAACAGCGCGCCATCCTGGAACAGCACCCCGGTGCTGCGCTCGATGCGCCGGTGGGCTTCTTCGTCGTCGCTGCGGGCGTCGATACCCAGCACTTCCACCTCGCCCTCGTCCGGGCGGCGCAGGCCGATGATCGACCGCATCAGCACCGACTTGCCACTGCCGGAGCCGCCGACCACGCCGAGGATCTCGCCGCGGCGCACGTCCAGGTCCAGGTCCTCGTGCACGACCTGCGAGCCGAAGCGGTTCACCAGCCCGCGGACGCGGATGACGTTTTCGCCGTCCATCAGATGCCCATCTCCATGAACCACATCGCGGCGAAGGCATCGAGCACGATGACCAGCGAAATCGCCTGCACCACGCTGGAGGTGGTGCGCTCGCCGACCGACTGCGCCGTGCCCTTCACCTGCAGGCCTTCCAGGCAGCCGATCAGGCTGATGACCAGCGCGAATACCGGCGCCTTCGACAGGCCGACCCAGAAGTGCTTCAGGTCCAGCGTGTCCTGCATGCGTGCCAGATACTGCTGCGGGGGGATGTCGAGCGCGAACGCGCCGACCGTGAGACCACCCAGCAGGCCCGCCATCATCGCCACGAAGGTCAGCAGCGGCAGCATCACCAGCAGCGCGACCACGCGCGGGATCACCAGCAGGTCGACGGGGTCCAGCCCCAGGGTGCGCATCGCGTCCACCTCCTCGCGGCTGACCATCGCGCCGATCTGCGCGGTGAATGCGCTGGCGGTACGACCGGCCAGGATGATCGCGGTCAGCAGCACGCCGAACTCCCGCAGGAAGGAGATGCTGACCAGTTCGACCACGAAGATCTCGGCACCGAAGTCACGCAGGACGTTCGCCCCCAGGAAGGCGACCACGGCACCCACCAGGAAGCACAGCAGCGCGACCAGCGGGACGGCGTCCAGGCCCACCTGTTCCATGTGGTAGACAGTGGCGGTCGGCCGGAACCGGCGCGGCTCCTTCAGGGTGCGCAGGCCCTTGACCAGCACTTCGCCGAAGAACGCCAGCAGGGCGAGGAACTCCTTCCAGTTGTCGGCCACCGCGAAGCCCAGCCGCGACAGCGCGGCGTAGACGCCGAACTCGCGCTTCTTCGGCGGCCGGTCGTCGGCGACATCGTCGATCGCCGAGACCAGCGCGCGATGGTCGTCGCTGAAGGCGATCTCCTCGAAAGCCAGTTCGCGCCGGCGCGCGAATCGGAGCAGTTGCAGCACGCCCAGCGAATCCAGACGATCCACCCCGCTGGCGTCGATGCCTTCGACACCATCCGGCGCCTGGTCGAGCTGGCGGCCGATGTCGGTGGCGTGCGCAAGCGTCCATTGGCCGGACAGTCGCAACCGTCGGGGTCGACGCTCGTCGGTCTCGAGACGTGGCGGGTGTGGGCTGGAATCGGTCATGGGTGCTTGCCGCAGGATACTGCCTGGGGGTGTGGAGCGCATGCGATGCTAGCCGCACCGCCGACCCCGCTACGCCCAATGTCCAACCCCATACCGCTGACCAGCGCGAGTTATTCCGACCGGATCGCCTTCATGGTCGAGCTCGCCGAGCGCCTGCACCTGTACGGAACCACGGCGCAGCGCCTGGAGGCCGCGTTGCTGCTGGTGGCCGAGCGCCTGCGGCTGGAATGCGAGCCGTGGTCGAGCCCCACCGCACTGATCCTGAGCTTCAGCGATCCGCAGCGCCTTCCGGGTGCGAGTGACACCACCCGCGTGATCCGCCTGCCGCCCGGCGACAACGACCTGTACCGGTTGGCGGAGACCGATCGCATTGCCGAGGCGTTGATCGCCGGCGAGATGGACCTGGCCGGGGCATTCGAAGCGATGAACGCGCTCGACAAGCCGCCGACGCTGTTCTGGAGGGCTGCGCAGGTGCTGGGTTTCGGGCTGGTGGCAGCCGCGGTGGCCGGCCTGCTGCGACTGCCATGGCTGGACATCGGGGTGGCGGGGTTCAACGGGCTTGCCATCGGAATGCTGACGCAACTGGCGGAGACCAGGCCGCGCCTGAAGGAAGCATCCGACGCACTGCTCGCGCTGCTGGCGTCTTCGGTGGCGGTACTGGTGGCGAGTTTCATCGCGCCGCTGAACCAGAACACCGTGATCATCGCGTCCCTGATCGTGCTGCTGCCGGGCATGGCGCTGACCAACGCGGTCAACGAGCTGGCCAGCCAGCACCTCGTGGCAGGCACGGTGCGGTTCTCCGGGGCGATCATGACCGTGCTGAAGCTGGCGGTGGGCACAGCGATCGCGCTCTACCTGGCGAACCTCATCGGCCTGGAGCCGGCGGTGCGTGCCCTGCGTCCGCAACCGGCATGGATGGAATGGGCCGCGCTGGCGGCGGCCTCGCTGGCATTCGCGGTGCTGTTCCGTGCGGAACTGCGTGATTACCCCTTGGTGATGGTCGCTGCGGCAGGTGGTTACCTGATCTCGCGTTTCGGGGGAATGGCCTGGGGCAGTCCGGCCGGCATATTCCTCGCGGCCCTGGTCATGACCGCGGCGGGCAATGCCTACGCGCGCTGGTTCCATCGACCGGGCGCGATCGTGCGCGTTCCCGGCATCATCCTGCTGGTGCCCGGTAGTGCCAGCCTGCGTGGCCTGCTGAACCTGATACAGCAGCAGGACGTGAACGCCGGCCAGATCGCGCTGCTGGCGGTACTGAATATCCTGCTGGCGCTGATCGCCGGGCTGCTTTTCGGCAACCTGCTGTTGCCGGCGCGCCGGAATCTCTGATTTCGGCCTCCGGAAAACAAAACGCCGACCCAGGGGCCGGCGTTTCGTCTGCAAGAGGAGCGGGTTACTTGATCAGGAACTCGTCCACGTTGCGGCCTTCGCTGGTATAGGCCGCCAGCCAGCGCGGCTGCTTGCCCCGACCGGTCCAGGTCTCCTCCGGATTGGCCGGGTTGCGGTACTTCGGCGGTACCTTGCCGAGCGACTTGCGGGCCTTCTTGGCCGTGCCGCGGGGGGCGCGGGTGGCGCTGGAAGTGCCGGCGCCCGCGCCGAACAGTTCCTCAAGGGTGTAACCCTCGTTCTTGGCCTGCTGGGCGAGCTTCTTGCGGACCTGGCCAATCGGTTTGCGCTTGCTCAGCGTGGTCTTGCGCTTCTTGGCCTTGCTGATCAGCGATTCAAGTTCTTTCGCCGAAAGGGTGTTGATGTCGATGGACATGGGGGGTGTCTCCGATGGAAGGGATGGTAAACCGGCCAAAATCCCTGGCCAACGGCTTCAATGGTAATCCCAAGCCCCGCGCAGGTAAATGAAGGAGTTATTCGTCTCGCGGTGCAACACCCATTGCGGGTGGTTTTGCCCCGTGGATCAGGCCGGTGTGCCGATCCTGTCCAACAGCGTCGCCCGGTCGAGGTTTTCCGCTTCCGTCGCACGCCGGTGCCGGTATTCGAAGGTACCAGCGGCGACGCCACGTTCCGATACCACGATCCGGTGCGGAATGCCGATCAGTTCCATGTCGGCAAACATCGCTCCCGGACGCAGGCCCCGGTCGTCCATCGCTGTTTCGACGCCGCGCCCGTTGAGCTCCCGGTGGAGCGCGTCGGCCGCATCGGCGACACCCGGATCCTTCTTGGGATTGATCACGCACACCACCGCCTGCCAGGGCGCCATGGCTTCGGGCCAGGCGATGCCGTTGTCGTCGTGGTTCTGCTCGATCGCCGCCGCGACGATGCGCGAGACGCCGATTCCGTAGCAGCCCATCGTCGGCGTGGCGGCCTTGCCGTTCGCATCCAGTACCGAGCATCCCAGGGCCTGGGCATATTGCCGCCCCAGCTGGAATATATGGCCCACTTCGATGCCACGCGCGATCGCAAGGGTGCCGCTGCCGTCGGGAGAAGGATCTCCCGCCGATACATTGCGGATATCGGCAACCACGACCGGCTCGGGCAGGTCGCGGCCCCAGTTGACGCCGGCGAGGTGGAATCCATCACGGTTGGCACCGACCACGAAGTCGGCCATGGCCGCGACGCTCCGGTCGGCGATGATGCGGATGGTTTTGGCGGGGCGCACCGGACCCAGGAAACCGGGGCGGCTGCCGAGGTGCTCGAGGATCTCGGCTTCGGTGGCGAAGCGGTATTCCCCCAGCCCCTCCACTTTCGCCAGCTTGATCTCGTTGAGGGTGTGGTCCCCACGCACCAGTGCGAGAACAAAACCGTCCGCGCCGACCAGCGCGATCGACTTGACTGTGCGGGAGAGCTCGAGGCCGAGCAGTGCCGCCACGTCCTCGCACGTCTTCTGGACCGGTGTTTCGACCTCCCGCATGTCTTCGCTCGCGGCCGGTCGCGAATGCGGCGCGACCGCCTCGGCCAGTTCGACGTTGGCCGCATATCCGGAGCCGTCGGAGAAAGCGATGGCGTCCTCGCCTGAATCGGCCAGTACGTGGAATTCATGCGAAGCACTGCCGCCGATCGCGCCGGTATCGGCGAAAACCGCGCGGAAGCGCAGGCCGAGCCGGGTGAATATGCGGCTGTAGGCGTCGTGCATGACGCCGTACTGGCGATCGAGGTCGGCTTCATCCAGGTGGAAGGAGTACGCGTCCTTCATCAGGAACTCGCGCGCGCGCATCACCCCGAAACGCGGCCGGATCTCGTCGCGGAACTTGGCCTGCACCTGGTAGAAGACGATCGGCAGTTGCTTGTAGCTGGCCAGCTCATTGCGCGCGAAGTCGGTGATGACCTCCTCGTGGGTCGGCCCGTAGCAGTACCAGGCTTCCTTGCGGTCCTGCATTTTCAGCAGCTGGCCGCCGAATTTCTCCCAACGGCCGGACTCCTCCCACAGCTCCCGCGGTTGCACCGTCGGCATCAGCATCTCGATGGCGCCGGCGGCATCCATTTCCTCGCGCACGATGCGTTCGACCTTGCGCAGCACGCGAAGGCCCAGCGGCGTCCAGGTATAGAGGCCGGAGGCGAGCTTGCGGATCATGCCGGCCTTCAACATCAGCTTGTGGCTGACGAGTTCGGCCTCTGCGGGGATTTCCTTGCTGGTATGGAGATGGAATTGCGAGAGGCGCATGGGCAGGCATCGTGCGGGGACAGCCGGCATTCTGACATGCCGACGCCCGCGCGAGTTTCCCGCTTTCAGTTGTTTCGCCCCGGCGCTTGGCTCGGCCGGGGCAGGGCGATCAGCGGCTGGCGCTGCCTGCCGCGGGGGGGCAGTGCACTGCCATCGCGGCTTCGGCGAGTCGCTTCTGGTTGTCGCGTTCGGCGGGGGTCATCTCGACGTCGGGCTTGCCGTCGCCGTCGCTGTCCTTGCCGACCGGTGCGTCACCCGCCAGCAGCTCCAGGTTGGCCCGCGCCATCGTGCACTGCTCGTTCTCGACCGCGGCCTCTTCCGGCTTGGCCGCCGTGCCGGCCGAACCGCTGTTGCCGATGATCCGGTTCTCGTATTCGCCCGCCGGCGGCGGGGAGTCGGAGTAATGGGTGACGCCGTTGGCATCCTTCCACTGGTACAGCTCGCCGGCCGCCACGGGCAGTGCCAGGACGAGCAGGGCCGCGGCGAACAGGCGCGGGAGATTGGTGTCGGAGACGCGGATGGATCCGGACATGCAGGGACTCCCCAGCAACGAATGCTTGGTCAGGGCGAGATTGCAGCACTCCGCCGCCCCGCAGGCAAGCGCTAAACTGCGGAAATGGAATCCACGCACGCGCCTTCGCCCCCTCCGCCCAGGCGTGGGCGGGGTATCTACCTCCTGCCCAACCTGTTCACCACCGGCGGCCTGTTCGCGGGATTTTTCGCGATCATTGCCGCAACCCAGGGCCGGTTCGACGACGCCTGCATCGCGATCTTCATCGCCGCGATCCTCGACGGCGTTGACGGGCGGGTCGCGAGGCTGACCAACACCCAGAGCGAGTTCGGGGTCCAGTACGACTCGCTGGCCGACCTGGTGAGCTTCGGGCTGGCGCCTGCGCTGGTGATGTACCACTGGTCGCTGGTGTCGATGGGCATCGACGGGCCGACCGCGCGCAAGGTGGGTTGGGTGGTGGCCTTCCTGTACGCCGCCTGCGCCGCGTTGCGCCTGGCGCGTTTCAACTCGCAGGTGGCCCAGGTCGACAAGCGCTGGTTCATCGGCCTGGCCAGCCCCGCCGCTGCCGGGCTGCTCGCCAGCCTGGTCTGGACCTGCTTCAAGCTGGGTTACGACGGCGTGGAGCTGCGGTACCTCGCACTGGCTGCCACCGCGGTTGCGGCATTGCTGATGGTCAGCCGGGTGCGCTATTTCAGCTTCAAGGGCGGCGGCCACCGGCACGACCGCATGCCGTTCCTGGCGGTGGTGGGGGTGCTGGCGGTGCTGGCGGCCATCGCCATCAATCCGCCGGTGGTGCTGTTGGCGGCAACCCTGCTGTACGCCAGCTCGGGGCCGCTGGCGGCGGTGTGGAGGCGGCTGCGGCGGCAGGGCGATCGATCATGAGCGGCTGGAGCCCTCTCCAAAAGGAGTGGTTGCGCGCGTTGGGCCACCCCGTGTTGGTGCTGGCCGGGAGTGAAACCGGCGCTTCGGATGCGGAGGTCGGAGAGCCCGCTGCGGCGCAGGGGGTGGAGCGACGGCGGCCGGACATGCATGGCGGGCCGGTGGAGACGGCACGGCTGCAGGGGGGGGCGACACCGGCGGATCCGGCTGCGCCCAGACCTGCGGAGCGTCCGCACCCCGCCGCGACGGTGCGCGAACGGGAAGTCGATCGGGAAACGGATCGGCCTGCTGCGCCCGCGGTGCCCGAGCCCGGGGCGGCGACGCCGGCGACGCGCCGAACGGACACCGCCACCAAGGCGGCCGCGCTTGCTGCTGCCCGCCGCGGTGCCAACGAGCGCGCCGCGGCAGAAGCGCTGCGCGAGGCGCTGGTGCGGGCCACCGGGCTCGGGCCGGGCGCCGGCGCCCGCCGGCTGCGCGAACTGGGTGCGGACCCGCTGGCGTTGCGCAGCGATCCCACGGCCAAGCGCGCGCTGTGGACGCGCCTGCGGCAGATCCGCAAGGACGCGCGGAAATGAGTGCCCGGGTGTCGGAGGCACCATTGCCGGAGCTGGTGCTGCGGGCCATGAAGGAAGCGGACGTGCATGCGGTGCACGCCATCGAGATCCGCGCCTACGAGTTTCCATGGACCCAGGGCATTTTTCGCGATTGCCTGCGCGCCAACTACCCCGCCTGGCTGCTGATGGGCGAGGGCCGCATCCACGGATATTTCCTGCTCAGCGTCGCGGCCGGCGAGGCGCATGTGCTGAACATCTGCATCGCGCCGGAGTACCAGGGACGGGGTCTGGGGCGGACGCTGCTGCGTTCATTGGTTCGCGTGGCGAAGGCGCGGCGGGTCGATCGCGTCTTCCTCGAGGTGAGGCCGAGCAACCCGGGCGCCATCCAGTTGTACGAGAGCGAAGGCTTCAACGAGATCGGGCGGCGCCCACGCTATTACCCCGCGCGACAGGGCCGGGAGGATGCGCTGGTGATGGCGCTGGAGATGTTGCCCGAGGAGCAGGGGTCGTAAACCCGCGGCTCGTGTCCCACGGGGATTCCTTTTCGGGTGTAGGAGCGGCTTCAGCCGCGATCGGATGACGGGCTGCCTGCGCCGACTCCACGATCGCGGCTGAAGCCGCTCCTACAAATGCATCGAGCTTCTCGAAGGCGCCCCCGCTGCGGCTCTGCTGTAGGAGCGGCGTGAGTCGCGACCTGTACATCGCGCCATGGGGTCGGCGGGTCGCGACTCACGTCGCTCCTACACATGATGGGCCCCGGCCGGCCGCGCCCTCCGGAGCCATGCCTTGGTGCCGCGCTATCAGCCAAGCTTGGCGCGCTGGGCCGCCAGGGCCTCGCGCTGTACGTTCCAGTCGACCAGACGCTTGCGTTCCTGTTCGACCACGGCCGGCGGGGCGTTGTTGACGAAGGTCTCGCTGGCGAGCTTGCCCTTGCACTTGCCGATCTCGACTTCCACGCGCTTGAGTTCCTTGTCCAGACGAGCGCGTTCGGCACCCAGGTCCACCAGGCCTTCCAGCGGTACCAACAGCTTGAGCTCGCCGACGACCGCGGTGGCGGCGGCGGGCGCGCTGGCGGCGTCGTCGATGAACTCGATGTGGTCCAGCCGGGTCAGGAACCGCAGCGACGATGCGAAGCGCTCGGTCCGCTTGCGGTCGCTGTCGCTGGCGCCGGCCAACAACAGGCTGACGTGCTTCGACGGCGCGACGTTCAATTCGCTCCGCACCCGGCGCAGGGCGCTGACCATGCTCTTCAGCCACTCGACGTCAGCTTCGGCATGGCCCGCCTCGAATGCGACTTCGCCGGCGACCGGGTATGCCCGCAGCATGATCGTGTCGCCATCGATGCCCAGGCGCGGCGCGACCTGCTGCCACAGCTCTTCGGTCACGAAGGGAATCAACGGATGCAGCAGCGACAACAGGCGCTCGAGCACGTGCAGCAGGGTGTGGCGGGTGCTGGCGGCGGCGTCGGCGTCTTCGCCATTGAGGGCCGGCTTGGCCAGCTCGACGAACCAGTCGCAGAAGTCGTTCCAGGCGAACTCGTACAGCGACTGCGCGAGCAGGTCGAAGCGGTAGGCGGCGAAGTGCTGCGCGGCTTCGGCGGCGGCCGCATCCAGCCGCGCGAGGATCCAGCGCTCGGCGTCGGTCCGCGGCTGCGGCGCGCCCTCGAATTGCGCGCCCTCGGTATTCATCAGCACGAAGCGCGAGGCGTTCCACAGCTTGTTGCAGAAGTTCTTGTAGCCTTCGGCGCGGCCCAGGTCGAAGCGGATGTCGCGGCCGTGCGTTGCCAGCGCGGCGATGGTGAAGCGCAGCGCGTCGGCGCCGAAAGCCGGGATGCCGTCGGGAAACTCGCGGCGGGTGGCCTTGGCGATCTTCTCGGCCATCTTCGGCTGCATCAGCCCGGTGGTGCGCTTGGCCAGCAGGTCGTCCAGGCTGATGCCGTCGATGAGGTCCAGCGGGTCGAGGATGTTGCCCTTCGACTTGGACATCTTCTGGCCGTCCTTGTCGCGGACCAGGCCGGTGATGTAGACGTCGTGGAACGGCACCTGGCCGGTGAGGTGGTCGCTCATCATGATCATCCGGGCGACCCAGAAGAAGATGATGTCGAAGCCGGTCACCAGCACGCTGGAAGGCAGGAAGCGCTCATAGCCGCGCTTGGCCATCGCATCCGCATCGGGCCAGCCCAGGGTGCTGAACGGCCACAGCGCCGAGGAGAACCAGGTTTCCAGCACGTCGCTGTCCTGCGACAGGGCGACGTCGGCACCCAGCGAATGCTTCGCCCGGACCTCGGCCTCGTCGCGGCCCACAAAGATGTTGCCGGCCTCGTCGTACCAGGCGGGGATGCGGTGGCCCCACCAGAGCTGGCGGCTGATGCACCAGTCCTGGATGTTCTCCATCCAGTGCCGGTAGGTGTTGATCCAGTTGCCGGGCACGAACCTGACGTCGCCCTGCTCGGCGAGCGCGAGGCCCCTCGCCCCGAGCGTGTCCATCTTCACGAACCACTGGTCGGTCAGGTAGGGCTCGATGACGGTGCCCGAGCGGTCGCCGAAGGGCTGCATGATCGCCTTCGAGTCGACGACCGGGTTGCCGTCGGGATCGGTCACGGCCAAGGCCTCGCCGGTGATCGCCGCGATCACCCGTTCGCGTGCCTCGTATCGGTCCAGCCCGCGCAGTTCCTCCGGCACCAGGTTGATCTCGCTGACGTCCCCGGACGGACGTTCGCCGCGGGCGATCTCTCCGGCGATGCGGGCGCTCTGCTCATAGGGAAGGCCGTCGGTGCGCATCCGTGCACCGTCGTCCATCAGTGCGTACAGCGGGATGCCGTTGCGGGCGGCGACCGCGTAGTCATTGAAGTCGTGGGCGCCGGTGATCTTCACCGCGCCGGAGCCGAAGTCCGGATCGGGGTGGCTGTCGGTGATGATCGGAATGAGGCGGCGATGCTCCTTGGGTCCGACCGGGATCTCGCAGAGCTTGCCGACAATCGGCGCATAGCGCGCATCCGAGGGGTGCACCGCGACCGCGCCGTCGCCCAGCATCGTCTCCGGGCGGGTGGTGGCGATCGAGATGTAGTCGCGCGTTTCCTGCAGGGTGACGTTGCCGTCGGCGTCGCGCTCGATGTACTCGTAGGTTTCGCCGCCGGCCAGCGGGTACTTGAAGTGCCACATGTGGCCGGGGACTTCGCGGTTCTCGACCTCCAGGTCGGAAATGGCGGTCTTCAGCACCGGGTCCCAGTTGACCAGCCGCTTGCCGCGGTAGATCAGGCCTTCCTCGTGCAGCTTCACGAAGGCCTCGACCACCGCCTCGGCGGCCATCGGGTCCATGGTGAAGACGCTGCGCGACCAGTCGCCGGACGTGCCCATGCGGCGCATCTGGCGCTCGATGGTGTCGCCCGAATGCTGCTTCCACTCCCAGACCTTGCCGATGAAGCCATCGCGGCCGAGCGAATCGCGGGTCTCGCCCTTGCCCTCGCGGTCGAGGTTGCGCGCGACCACCATCTCGGTGGCGATGCCGGCGTGGTCGCTGCCCATCTGCCACAGCGTGTCGAAACCGCGCATGCGGTGGTAGCGGATCAGCGCGTCCTGCAGGGTGTGCTGGAAGGCGTGGCCCATGTGCAGGGTGCCGGTGACGTTCGGCGGCGGCAGCAGGATCGAATACGGTTTTCCCTCGCCACGCGGATTGAATACGCCGCTCGCCTCCCATTGCTGGTACAGGCGCGATTCGAAGCGGGTCGGGTCGTAGCTGGAGGCGAGGGTGTCGGTCATGGTCTGGGCTTGTGGTCGCGCGCCTGGCGACGGGGTTACATGTCGTGCTTGTTGAGTTCGAAGCCGCGGGCCTGGTACTGCTTCCAGCGTTCGCGCAGCGGTCCGCGTGCGCTGTCGTCGGCCGGCACCACCTCGAGCACGCGCTCGAACTCGCCCTCGACGGCGGCATCGCGCAGGTTGATCACCAGCGGGCGCAGCGGCACGTCGGCATCGGGCGGTGCGATCAGCACGTCGGCTTCCTCCTCGTCGAGGTCCGCGCCGGCGATCTGGTGCGGGATGAAGGCGTCCGGATCGAACGACCACAGCAGGTCATCGAGCTTTTCGGCCTGCGCGGCATCGCGCGCGAGCACCAGCGAGGGCAGTCCGCGTTCGTGCGCCTTGCGCGCCAGTTCGCACACCAGCAGGAGCGGCTCCTCGCGGAACCGCGCCTTCTGCACCAGGTAGAAGTCGGCGCGCATCCGTCAGGATTTCGCGCCAGCCTGGTCGAGCAGCCACTGGCTCAGCAGCCCGACCGGACGCCCGGTGGCCATGCCGTGCTTGCCGTCGTCGCTGCCGCTGCCGGCGATGTCGATGTGCGCCCAGCGCTGGCCCTCGGTGAAGCGCGAGAGGAAGCAGCCGGCGGTGATCGCACCGGCCCAGCGGCCACCGACGTTGGAGACGTCGGCATAGGTGGAGTCGATCATCGGCTGGTACTCGTCCCACAGCGGCAGGCGCCAGGCACGGTCGAAGGAGTGCTCGCCGGCCGCCAGCAGCTCGTTCGCAAGGTCGTCGTGCTTGCTCATCAGGCCGGAGGCGTACTTGCCTAGCGCGACCATGCAGGCACCGGTCAGGGTGGCGACGTCCACCAGCGCGCGCGCCTCGAACTTTTGCGCCCAGGTCAGGGCATCGCACAGGATCAGGCGGCCTTCGGCGTCGGTGTTGCCGACCTCGATGGTCTTGCCGGACATGCTGGTGAGCACGTCGGACGGGCGGTACGCATCGGCGTCGGGCATGTTCTCGACCGCCGGCACCACCACCACCAGGTTGATCGGCAGCTTCATGCCCACAGCGGCCACGAAGGTGCCCATGACGGTGGCGCCACCGCACATGTCGAACTTCATCTCCTCGATGCCGCCCTGCACCTTGAGGTTGATGCCGCCGGTATCGAAGGTGATGCCCTTGCCGACCAGCACGTAGGGCTTGGCGTCGCCGCCGCCGTCGTACTTCAGCGCGATCAGGCGCGGCGGGTTGGCCGAGCCGCGGCCCACGGCCAGTAGCGAGCCCATGCCGAGCTTCTCCATCGCCGCCACGTCCAGCACCTCGCAGGAGGTGTTGTCGAAGCGGCCGGCGAATTCCTGGGCCTGCTGCGCCAGGTAGCCCGGGTTGCAGACGTTGGGCGGCAGGTTGCCCAGCTCGCGGGCGAAGGCGACGCCCGCGGCGATGGCCTGGCCCTGCGCCAGCGCGGCCTGGTCGTCGCCACTGATCGACAGCTGGCGCAGGCCCGGTTCCGGAGTCTTCTTCTGGTTCTTGTCGCCCAGGGTGGCGGTGTAGCGGTAACAGGCGTGGTCGGCGGCGATCGCGGCCTGGCGGATCGTCCAGGCGTTGTCGCGGCCCTCGACCGGAACCTGGCTCAGCGTCATCAGCGCATGCGTCGAGGCGCCGGACTTCAGGGCGCGGGCGGCATCACCGATCGCCTTGAGGTACTGCGGCACGCCGAACTTCGCCGGCTCGCCCAGGCCCACCACCAGCACCCGCGGGGCCGAGACGCCGGGGAGGTCGTGCAGGAGCGCGGTCTTGCCGGTCTTGCCGCTGGCGTCGCCGCGCTCGAGCAGCGCGGCCAGGCGCCCGTCGCTGGCCTGGTCGATGGCCTTGCCGGCGTCGGTGAGGGTGTTGTCGGAGAAGGCGCCAACGACGACGCAATCCACCTTGGCGGTGGTGGCGGCGTCCTGGTTCAGGTCGAATTGAAGAGCCATGCAGCAGGTTCCCTGGAAGAGTGAAAGGGACGTTCGCGCAACGATCCGTAAAGTCGCAGCGCCGGATCGGCAGCGAAAACCGCCGATCCGGGTGACAATGCGGGTCGGGCCGCGGCCGGCGGAGCCGGTCGGGACGGTCGAATCGAGCCCTTGAGTCTAAAGCAAGCGCCCCGGCTTTCCGAACCCGCGCCCGTGATCCATCCGCCGTCGTCCCGCCATTCCGCCCGCCGCACACGAGCCCCCGAATCCCACTGATGCCCAAGCTCGACCGTTACCTGCTCGGCGAACTCGCCCAGTCCACCTTCGCCGCCCTGGTGGTGCTGCTGATCGTCAGCGTCGGCGGCGTGATCACCGACGTGCTCAAGGACATCGCCTCCGGGCGGCTGCCGGCGGGTCTGATGCTGGCCCAGCTGGGCCTGGTGCTGTTGAACTGGCTGCCGCTGATCCTGCCGCTGGCGCTGATGCTGGGCGTGATGCTGGGCGTAGGGCGCATGTATCGCGATTCGGAGATGCCGGTGATCGCCGCGATCGGTGTCGGCCCGCCGCGCCTGCTCAAGCCGGTGCTGATGCTGGTGTTGCCGGTGGTGCTGGTGGTTGGCGTGTGTTCGCTGTGGCTGGGGCCGATGGCCGAGCGCATCTCCCGCGAGATGATCAACGAGGCCAACCGCAACCTGGTGGTGTCGGGCCTGCAGCCCGGCAGTTTCACCGAGCTCCCGGGTGGTGGAGGCGTGGTGTACGTGGGGGCGATGTCGGGTGACGGCAGCCAGTTCCGGCGCATCTTCATCTACCGCCAGTCAGAAGGCCGGATCGATGTCACGACCGCCAATTCCGGCGAGCTGGCGGTCGAGGACGGTGGCGACCGCTATCTCACCCTGCTCGACGGGTTCCAGGTCGAAGGGCCGCGCGAGGCCGGGCTCGACTACCGGCTGATGCGCTACGCCAGCAACGAGGTGCGGCTGCCTGGCGGCGACAAGCGGCATGACCCGAACGATCCGGAGATCCTCCCGACCTCGCAGTTGCTGGACGATCCGCGCCGCGCCGCCAATGCACAGCTGCACTTCCGGCTGGCGCCGCCGCTGCTGACCTTCGCCTTCGCGATCATGGCGGTGCCGCTGGCGCGCAGCACGCCGCGGCAGGCGCGCTATGGCCGGGTCATCATGGGCTTCCTCGCCTACCTGGTCGGCATGCAGCTGATGCTGATGGGTACCGAGTGGCTGGAGGTCGGGCGCATGCCCGCGGCGCTGGGGCTGTGGTGGCTGGTCCTGCCGCTGGTGGCGGCGGCGCTGTGGCTGTACTTCACCGATGGCCGGATGCGCCGCCCGCGTCCGCTGCGCAAGCGGGAGGCGGCGGCATGACCCCGTTCCCGAAGATCCACGACATCTACGTCGGCAAGGTCGTGATTGGCACCGTCGCGCTGACCTGGGCGATACTGCTGGGGCTGGACGTGATGCTCAGCCTGGTCGGCGAGTTCGGCGACGTCGGCGAAGGCCGCTACGGCGCCGTCGAAGCCCTGGCATACACCGCGTATACCGTGCCCCGGCGCGCGTACACCATGTTCCCGACCGCTGCCGTCATCGGCTCCCTGATGGCCCTGGGGCAGCTGGCGGCCACTTCCGAGTTGACCGCGCTGCGTGCCATTGGCCTTTCGCGCCGCCGCCTGACCATCACCGTGGTCGCGGCGCTGGCGCTGCTGACCCTGCTGATGGTGGTCGCCGGCGAGACGGCCGGCCCCTGGGGCCAACGCCGTGCCGATGCCCTGAAGGCATCCTCGCGTTCAGACGATCTCATCGTGGCCCAGTACTCCGGTGTCTGGGCACGCGAGGGTGCGGTCATCCTCAATGCCGAAGGTGGCGAGGAGCGCGACAACGGCCAGGACCAGTGGCTGGAGCTGACCGACGTGCGCCTGTACGAGTTCGACGACGACGGCCGGCTGGAGTCGCTGGCGGTGGCGAAGGTGGCCGAGCACCGGCCGGGTGGATGGCTGCTGCGCGACGTGACCCGCACCACCTTCGGCGCGGACTCGGTGGTCCGGGAAGAGATCCCCGAGGAGCGCTGGGAGTCCAACCTGGATGCCACCGCCCTGAGCGCCGACATTGATCGACCGCGCTATCTCAGCGCGATCGAGCTGCGCAAGGCGGTCCAGTACCGCAAGCGCAACGCGCTGGATGCCGGCGAATACGAGGAGCACTACTGGGGCCGCTGGTTCTACCCGCTCAACGTACTGGCGCTGTGCCTGGCCGCCATCCCGTTCGCCTTCGGCAGCCTGCGCAGCGGCGGGCTCGGCAAGCGCCTGTTCATCGGCGTGGTCTTCGCGCTGGGCTTCTGGCTGGTGCAGACCCAGTTCGTGAAGATGGCCAGCGCCTTCGATTTCGACTTCCGGCTGGCCTATCTGCTGCCGACGCTGATCATGGTCGGGGTTTCCTACGTGCTCTTCAGGAAGCGCTCGGGCTAGGACCGCGCCGTCAGCGCTCCCGCCGTGGCTCGCGACGCAGGCGGGTGCCGCTGGCGCGGTCATGCCAGGTGAGGCCGTCGCGGTCGACCCAGGCCCACCAGAATCCTGCTCCGCCGACGGCGAGCGACAAGGTCCCGACCGCATAGCGCACCACCAGTGCCCTCCGTGGGGCGCATCCGCCGTCGGCCGCAAGCACCCGCAGCCGCCAGGGCCGCATGCCCAGCGTCTGGCCGCCGCGGTGCCAGCTGACAACTGCATAGGCGCCGGCGAGCAGCCAGCACACCGCCCAGAGCGCAAGCTGCCATGCGCTGAAGGGCTGGATGTTCTCCCGCGCGTCATGGCCGGCGAAGTAGTGCGCGGCGGAGAACGCAGCGCCGGCCAGCATCCACATTGCTAGCGCCGGCCACAGGTCGTAGAACAGCGCCAGCAGGCGCCAGCCGATGTGTGACGGCGCGCGGGGCGCGGCGGGCGGATGCGGTTCGGCGGGATTGTTGTCGGCGTGGTTCATGGCGCGGCAAGTCTAGGGCAGCCGTGGCCCCCGGTCGCTCGGTTAATCTGCGCCGATGACTTCGCGAACCCCGGCCGAACGCCGCCAGCTGGCGATGGCGCAGCCGCCGCTGCCCGATGCGGACGCCGACGTGATCGCCGCCTTCCTGGACGCAACCTGGGCGGAAAAGGGCCTCGCCCGCCCCACGCTCGACAGCTACAGGCGGGATCTCGAAGGCTATGCCCGTTGGCGCGCCGGTCGTGGTGGCGGTCTCGCCGGTGCCGACCGGGGTGCATTGTTCGAGTTCCTGGCCTGGCGCATGCGCGAGGGTTACTCGCCCCGCAGCAACGCCCGCCTGCTGTCGGCGCTGCGGGCGTTCTTCGGCTGGCGGGTCCGTCGCGGCGAGCGCGAGGACGATCCGACCGCGCTGCTGGATCCGCCGAGGTTGCCGCGCTCGCTGCCCAAGGCGCTGGCGGAGAGCCAAGTGGAGGCCCTGCTGTCCGCGCCCGACGACAGCGAGCCGCTGGGCTTGCGTGATCGCGCCATGCTGGAACTCATGTACGCCTGCGGCCTGCGCGTCAGCGAGCTGGCGAACCTGCCCGCGACCGCCCTGAACCTTCGGCAGGGCGTGTTGCGCGTCAGCGGCAAGGGCGGCCGCGAGCGCCTGGTGCCGCTCGGCGAGGAGGCGCGCCACTGGCTGGAGCGCTACCTGTCGACGGCGCGGCCCCGGCTGGCCGGGAGCCGTGCGCTGGCGCCCTTGTTCATCGGCAGCAACGGCGAGGCTCCGACCCGGCAGCACCTGTGGGGGCTGGTGAAGCGCTATGCCGCCGCGGCCGGTATCGATCCGGCGCGCATCAGCCCGCACGGGCTCCGCCACAGCTTCGCCACCCACCTGCTCAACCACGGGGCCGACCTGCGCGCGCTGCAGATGCTGCTCGGCCACAGCTCGCTCTCGACCACCCAGATCTATACCCTCGTGGCGCGCGAGCAACTCAAGCAACTGCACGCCAGGCACCATCCGAGAGGCTGAACGATCAAGGCTGCCTGCCAGCGCCGCCGGCCGGGCCCGTGCCACAATCGCGGCTTCCCCACCGGGCGTGCCCGAACACGGGCATCCCCGCAGAAAGGACCACAGATGAAGCGCATCCTCCTGGTCGCCGCCCTTGGCGCCATCAGTCTTTCCGCCTGTGCGGAGTCGCCCGCGCCCGCCTCCGGGGCAGCGGCGCCGGTCGTGGCCGCCCCTTCCGGCCCCTCGGTCACGGCAGAGCCGGGGTCCGCCGAGGCACGGGCGCTGGAGGCGATCGCCACCCTCAACCCGAACATCAAGGTCGACCACATCGGCGAAGCGCCCATGCCGGGGTTCCGCGAGCTGATCGTGGGCGGGCAGGTGGTCTATGTCAGCGACGACGGCCGCTACATGTTCCTCGCCGGTGCCGGCGGCGCGCTGTACGACGCCCACGCCGAGAAGAACCTGAGCGAGGCGGCGCTGGGACGCATGCGCAACGAGCTGCTGGCGACGATCCCGGAAGGCGAGCGCATCGTGTTCGCCCCGGAGAACCCGGACCACTCCGTTACCGTCTTCACCGACGTCGAGTGCGGCTACTGCCGGAAGATGCACAGCGAGATCGAGCAGTACAACGCGCAGGGCATCGCCGTGGAGTACCTGGCCTTCCCGCGCATGGGCATGGGCAGCGAGGACTTCACCAAGATGATCTCGGTGTGGTGCGCCGACGACCGCAAGGCCGCGCTCACCCAGGCCAAGACCACCGGCAAGGTGACGCCGAAGGACTGCAAGAACACCGTGGCGATGCAGTACAGCATCGGCCAGCGCGCCGGCCTGACCGGCACGCCGATGATCATCGCCGAGGACGGTACCCAGCTCGGTGGCTACGTGCCCCCGGCCGCCCTGCGCGAGGCATTGGACAAGCTCGCCGCCAACCGCGAGCCGGCCGAAGCCGGCGCCTGAGTTTCGTCGGCAGGCGTCCATTCGACAGGCCGTTCGCTGGAACCCCCTGCCTTTGTAGGAGCGGCTTCAGCCGCGATCAGAAGCCGGCGCGGGCCTGCACCTTCCGATCGCGGCTGAAGCCGCTCCTACAGGAGCCCAGGACCGGAACCGGCAGGCAGGACTGCCCTACAATAGCGGGCCCCGTCGACCCCAGGGTTCCCCGGACATGATCGTCCTCGAGGGCGCTTCCGCCCTTTCAGCGTTCCGTCGCGACCGCCTGCAAGCCCGCCTCCAGTCCATCCACCCCCAGGTCCGCCTGCTCGATGCATGGCCGGTGTACTGGGTGGAAGTCGAGACCGGCACCACCCCCGATGAAGCCGTGCTGCGCCGCATCCTGCAGGCGGAGCCGGCCGCTGCGCCGCGGGCCGACGGTGCCGTTTCCCGCTACGTCACCCCGCGCCTGGGGACGCTGTCGCCGTGGTCGAGCAAGGCGACCGAGTTGCTGCACGGCGCACGCCTGTCGGTGAAGCGGGTCGAGCATGGCACCCGCTACGACCTGTCCGGCTGGCCCACGGACGCCGCCACCCAGGGCGCATTGGCGAAGGTCCTGCACGATCCGATGACCCAGTCGCTGCTGGAGGCGCGCGAGGACGCGATCGCCCTGTTCCAGGTCCCGGCACGCGGCGAGCTGGAGCGTATTCCGCTCGGTGAGCTCGAGACCGCGAACAGCCGGCTGGGACTGGCGCTGGCCGATGACGAGATCGGCTACCTGCGCGAACGCTACGGCGCGCTGGGGCGCGATCCCTCCGACATCGAACTGATGATGTTCGCCCAGGCGAACTCCGAGCACTGCCGGCACAAGATCTTCAACGCGTCCTGGACCATCGACGGCCACGACATGCAGGCGGGTGGCGGGCCGGTGTCGCTGTTCAAGATGATCAAGCACACCCACGCGGCCACGCCGGAGCACACGCTTTCGGCGTACAGCGACAACGCCGCCGTGGTCGCCGGATACACCAGCCAGCGTTTCCGTCCGGATCCGCACAGCCAGGCCTACCGGGCGGAGCCGCCGGTGGAATCCGCGTTCTGCATCAAGGTCGAAACCCACAATCATCCGACTGCCATCGCCCCGTTCCCGGGTGCGTCCACCGGTGCCGGCGGCGAGATCCGCGACGAAGGTGCCACTGGCCGCGGCGGCAAGCCCAAGGCCGGGCTGGCCGGGTTCTCGGTGTCGCACCTGCGCATCCCGACCCTGCCGCAGCCGTGGGAGGCGCCGCGCGCGCTGAACCCGCGCATGGCGCCGGCGCTGGAGATCATGCTCGATGGCCCGCTGGGCTCGGCGGCGTTCAACAACGAGTTCGGCCGCCCCAACCTGACCGGCTACTTCCGCAGCTTCGAGCTGTCCGAGGGTGCGCACGCGCGCGCCTATGACAAGCCGATCATGCTCGCTGGCGGCCTGGGGGCGATCGACCGCAACCAGGTCGAAAAGCTCGGCCTCCGGCCCGGTTACGCGGTGGTGGTGCTGGGCGGGCCGGCCATGCTGATCGGCCTGGGCGGTGGTGCCGCCAGTTCGGTGGCATCCGGCGACAGCCACGAGGCGCTGGACTTCGCCAGCGTGCAGCGCGACAACCCGGAGATGGAGCGCCGCTGCCAGGAGGTCATCGACCGCTGCGTGGCCCTCGGCGATGCCAATCCGATCTCCAGCGCCCACGACGTCGGCGCCGGCGGGCTGTCCAATGCCATTCCCGAGCTGCTGCACGATTCCGGCCTGGGCGGCGTGATCGACCTGTCCCGCGTGCCCAGCGACGACCCGTCGCTGTCACCGATGCAGTTGTGGAGCAATGAATCGCAGGAGCGTTATGTCATCGGCCTGCCGCCCGACCGGGTGGAGGAGTTCACCGCGATCTGCGAGCGCGAGCGCTGCCCGTTCGCGGTGGTTGGCCATGCGACCGCCGAGGAGCGGCTGGTGGTGGGCGAGGGCGCGACGGTCGAGGTGGTCTATGGCGACGACCGCAGCCCCCGCGACTGGCCGATCGACCTGCCGATGGACGTGCTGTTCGGCAAGCCGCCGAAGATGCACCGCGACACCACGCGGCCCGGCGATGCGCCGTGGCCGTCGTTGGACTGGAGCGGGCTGGACCTGCAGCAGGCGGCGAAGCGCGTGCTTGCCCACCCGACCGTGGGCGCCAAGCAGTTCCTGGTGACCATCGGCGACCGCAGCGTCGGCGGCCTGACCGCGCGCGACCAGATGGTGGGCCCCTGGCAGCTGCCGCTGGCCGACTGCGCGATCACCTTCGCCGGCTTCGACGGTTTCACCGGCGAGGCCATGGCGATCGGCGAGCGCACGCCGCTGGCGCTGCTGGATGCCGCCGCTGCGGCGCGCATGGCTGTTGGCGAGGCGATCACCAACCTGTGCGCCGCGCCGGTGGAATCGCTGGATCGGGTGAAGCTGTCGGCCAACTGGATGGCCGCTGCCGGCCATGATGGCGAGGACGCGCTGCTGTTCGACGCCGTGCGTGCGGTCGGCATGGAGCTGTGCCCCGAGGTCGACCTGAGCATCCCGGTCGGCAAGGACTCGCTGTCCATGCAGGCGCAGTGGCAGGACGAGGACGGCCCGCAGAAGTCGGTCTCGCCGGTGTCGCTGGTGGTGACGGCTTTCGCCCCGGTGGTGGACGTGCGCCAGCAGCTCACGCCGCTGCTGGAGCGCGAGGGCGAATCGGAGTTGTGGCTGATCGGGCTGGGCGCCGGCAAGCAGCGCCTGGGTGGTTCGGTGCTGGCCCAGGTCCATCCCGAGGCGGGTGCGACCGACCTGCCGGCCTTCGCCGGGCAGCCGTCGGAAGATGGCCGCCGCAACGCCGGCACCCCGGACCTCGACAACCCGGCCCGCCTGCGTGATTTCTTCGAACTCATCCGCGACGCCCGCGAAGCCGGCCTGCTGCAGGCCTACCACGACCGTTCCGACGGTGGCGCCTTCGCCGCCCTGTGCGAAATGGCTTTCTGCTCGCACCTTGGCCTCGACATCAACCTCAGCGGCTGGGGCGAGGATCCGTTCCGCACCCTGTTCAACGAGGAACTGGGCGCGGTGGTCCAGGTGGCCGACGAGGACCGCGCCGACTTCGCCGACCTGGTGGCGCGCTATGGCCTGATCGATTGCGCCCAGCGCATCGCCCGCCCGACCACGGCGCCGGTGATCCGGGTGATGGATGACGGCGAGACGCTGGCGGAATGGCGCTGGGAGGAGCTGTTCGATGCATGGTGGTCGACCACCCACGCCATGCAGAAGCTGCGCGACAACCCGGACTGCGCCGACGAGGAGCGCTTCGCCGCGCGCGACTTCAATGCGCCGGGGCTGCGGCCGAAGCTGACCTTTGATCCCGTCGAGGATGTCGCCGCTCCGTTCGTCAACACCGGGGCACGGCCGAAGGTGGCGATCCTGCGCGAGCAGGGCGTCAACGGCCACGTCGAGATGGCGGCTGCATTCGACCGCGCCGGATTCGAAGCCTTCGATGTCCACATGAGCGACCTGATCGCGGGCCGCACCACGCTCGATGGCTTCAAGGGCCTGGCAGCCTGTGGCGGCTTCAGCTACGGCGACGTGCTTGGGGCCGGGCGCGGCTGGGCGACGAGCATCCTCGAGCGCAATGCGCTGCGCGACCAGTTCCACGCATTCTTCGAGCGCGACGACAGCTTCACGCTGGGTGCCTGCAACGGTTGCCAGATGCTCAGCCAGCTCAAGCCGATCATCCCCGGCGCCGGCCACTGGCCGAGTTTCCAGCGCAACCGCAGCGAGCAGTTCGAGGCTCGCCTGGGCCTGCTGGAAGTGGTCGAGTCGCCCTCGATCCTGCTGCGGGGCATGGCGGGCTCACGCATCCCGGTGGTGGTCTCGCACGGCGAAGGCCGCGCCGAGTTCGCCAGCAGCCTGGACCAGACCGCCGTGCACGCACCACTGCGCTACGTCGATGGCGACGGCAACCCGGCCACCGAGTACCCCGCCAACCCGAACGGTTCCGCCGGCTCGGTCGCCGGCCTCACCAGCGACGACGGTCGGGTCACCATCCTGATGCCGCACCCCGAGCGCACCCCCCGCACCGCCAACCTGAGCTGGGCACCAAGCGAGTGGGGCGAGGATTCTCCGTGGATGCGGCTGTTCCGCAACGCACGGGTGTTCGTCGGCTGAGGCCGGGCCGACGGCCGAGGGCCGGCCGGTCCGGTACGGTCCGTGGCCCGCTCTACGCTCCAACTGGAGCTCCGGCGGTTGTAGGAGCGACGTAAGTCGCGACCCCCCCGGGCACCGGAGTTGCGCGGTCGCGACTCACGTCGCTCCTACGAGGTGGGAATGCAGCGCCCCTGTAGGAGCGGCTTCAGCCGCGATCGGAAACCGGACGGGCGACCCATCGCCGGATCGCGGCTGAAGCCGCTCCTACAACCGCTGGAAGTCCGGCCGGACAAAGCCACCCTGGGCGAGCCTGTCGTGCTGGGAGAGCCGCCCGCGCGGCTGAACCGCGGGCGAATATGACCGCGGATCAACCTGCTAAAGTCGGGCGCTCACGGCTTGGGAGGGCGGTGTGGACGCCACAGCAGACAGCATTGCGGGACGCCCGGAAGTGGACCGCGGCGTGGAGGAGGGCATCGTCGATGCGCTGCTCGCCAAGGGCCGGCTGAAGGAGGCCGACCTCGGCCGTGCGCGGCGCCTGCAGGCCGAAACCGGCGGCAGCCTTCTGGCGCTGCTGGGCCGGCTGGGGCTGGTGTCGGAGCGCGACCACGCGGAGACCGTTGCCCAAGTGATGGACCTGCCGCTGGTCAGCGCGAAGGACGCCCCGGAGCTGCCACCCGAGGGCGTGGTGCTGTCGCCTCGCTTCATGAAGCAGTTCGCGGTCTGCCCCGTCGCCGAGACCGAAACGCTGGTCGAAGTGCTCGCCGCCGATCCGCAGGATCCCTACACCCTCGATGCCGTGCGCCTGGCCACCGGCCGCGACGTCCACGCCAGTGTCGCGCTGCGCTCGGAAATCGACGAGCTGATCGAGCGCTGGCATGGCCAGGGCCGCAGCGCGATGGGCGCGATCATCGACACCGCCGAGGGCGAAGGCAGCGACCTGGACGACGTCGAGCACCTGCGCGACCTCGCCTCCGAGGCGCCGGTGATCCGGCTGGTCAACCTGGTGATCCAGCGCGCGGTGGAGCTACGCGCCTCCGACATCCACATCGAGCCCTTCGAGAATCGCCTGAAGGTGCGTTACCGCGTCGACGGCGTGCTGGTGGAGGGCGAGAGCCCGCCGGTGAACCTGACCGCCGCGGTGATCAGCCGCATCAAGATCATGGCCAAGCTCAACATCGCCGAGCGCCGCCTGCCGCAGGACGGCCGCATCATGCTGCGGGTGCAGGGCAAGGAGCTCGACCTGCGCGTCAGCACGGTGCCCACCGCGCACGGCGAATCGGTGGTCATGCGACTGCTCGACCGCGAATCGGTGGTGCTGGACTTCGAGCGGCTGGGCTTCACCGACGAATTCCTGCCGCAGTTCCGCAAGGTGCTGGAGCAGCCGCACGGCATCCTGCTGGTCACCGGTCCCACCGGCTCGGGCAAGACCACCACGCTGTACACGGCGCTGAGCCAGCTCAACACGCCGGACGTCAAGATCATTACCGTCGAGGACCCGGTCGAATACCAGATCGAAGGCATCAACCAGATCCAGGCCAAGCCGCAGATCGGGCTCGACTTCTCGCACGCGCTGCGGTCGATCGTGCGCCAGGACCCGGACATCATCATGATCGGCGAGATGCGCGACCTGGAGACCGCGCGCATCGCGATCCAGTCCGCGCTGACCGGCCACCTCGTGCTCAGCACCCTGCACACCAACAACGCCGCCGGCGGCATCACCCGCCTGCTCGACATGGGTGTGGAGGACTACCTGCTGACCTCCACCGTCAACGGCATCCTGGCCCAGCGGCTGGTGCGCCGGCTGGAGCCGACGCTGGCCCAGCGCTACCCGGCATCGCCCGAAGAGATCGAGAAGTTCTCGCTGCGGCGCTACCAGCCCGAGGGCGAGATCATGCTGTACCGCCCCGGCAGTTCCCCGGCCGCACCGACCGGCTACCAGGGCCGGACCACCATCATGGAGTTCATGGTGATGAACGACGAGCTCCGGCGCGCCGTGATGCGCCACGCCGGCATGGGCGAGATCGAGCGCATCGCACGGGACGCCGGCATGCGCACGATGTACGAGGACGGCATCACCAAGGCGCTCGCCGGGCTGACCACCATCGAGGAAGTGCTGCGGGTGACCGAGGATGCGTAGCGTGCCGGCACGCGATCATCAAGGGCGACGCGACCGCTGACCATGCCGCTCTACACCTACAAGGCGCTGAATGCCCGCGGCGAGATGCTGGATGGCCAGATGGAGGCGGCCACCGATGTCGAGGTCGCCGCGCGCCTGCAGGAGCAGGGCCACCTGCCAGTGGAAGCGCGGCTGGCGAGCGAAGGTGGTGGCGCATCGACGTGGCGGAGCCTGTTCAAGCCGCGGCCGTTCGCCGGGGAGCGGCTGGTGCAGTTCACCCAGCAACTGGCGACGCTGCTCGGCGCCGGCCAGCCGCTGGACCGCGCGCTGACCATTCTGCTGGAGCTGCCAGAGGACGAGGCGGCGCGCCGGGTGGTGAGCGACGTGCGCGACGCGGTGCGTGGCGGCACTTCGTTGTCGGTGGCGCTGGAACGCCAGCACGGCACGTTCTCGCGGCTGTATATCAACATGGTGCGTGCCGGCGAGGCCGGTGGCAGCCTTCACGAAACGCTGTCGCGGCTGGCCGATTACCTGGAGCGCTCACGCGCGATGCAGGGGCGGGTGGTCAACGCACTGATCTATCCGGCGATCCTGCTGGTGATGGTCGGCCTCAGCCTGCTGTTCCTGCTCGGCTACGTGGTGCCGCAGTTCGCCCAGATGTACGACAGCCTGGAGGCCGAACTCCCTGCATTCACCCAGGTGGTGCTGTGGATCGGCCTGTTCGTGCGCGACTGGTGGATCGTGCTGGTGGTGGTGCCGGCGCTTGCGCTGCTGTGGATCGACCGCAAGCGGCGCGATCCTGCTTTCCGCGAGGTGCTTGATGCGTGGATCCTCAAGCGGCGGTTCTTCGGTGGGCTGGTCGCCAAGGTCGAGACTGCGCGGGTGTCCCGAACGCTCGGCACCCTGGTGCGCAACGGCGTGCCACTGATGGCCGCGCTCGGCATTGCCCAGAAGGTGATGGACAACCGCGTGTTGGCGGCTGACGTCGCCGCCGCGGCCGACGAGGTCAAGAACGGCGTCGCCCTGTCGACTGCGCTGGCCCGCGGCAAGCGCTTCCCGCGGCTGGCGCTGCAGATGATCCAGGTCGGCGAGGAATCCGGCGAGCTGGACGCGATGCTGGTGAAGACCGCCGAAACCTTCGAGCACCAGACCTCGGTCGCGCTCGACCGCATGCTGGCGGCGCTGGTGCCGATCGTCACCGTGGTGCTGGCCGGCGTGGTCGGCGTGGTGGTGATGGCCGTGCTGACGCCGCTGTACGACCTGACCAACGCCATCGGCTGACCGCCGCCTGGCCATGAACCGATCCCCCGAAGCAAAAACGGAAGCCCGACCCATGCGAAACACCCGACCCATGCGAAACCGACGTTCACTGACCCGCTCGCCCGCACCCTCCGCCCAGGCCGGCATGAGCCTGATCGAGATCATCATCGTCATCGTGCTGATCGGCGCGGTGCTGACCTTCGTCGGCAGCCGCGTGCTCGGCGGCGCCGACCGGGCCAAGGCCAACCTGGCCAAGTCGCAGGTGACGACGCTGGCGCAGAAGGTCGAAGCCTTCCAGATGGATACCGGCCGCCTGCCGACCGCGCTGGACGAGCTGGTGACCGAACCTGGCGATGCCCCCGGCTGGCTCGGCCCGTATGCCAAGACCGCCGAACTCAGCGACCCCTGGGGCCATCCGGTCGAGTACCGCGCGCCCGGAGAGAGCGGCCCCTTCGACCTGGTGATCCTCGGCAAGGACGGCAAGGTCGGCGGCAGCAGCGTCGACGGTGACATCCGGTACGAGTGACGACCATGCGCGGCGCCAGCCGGAAGATGGCCGGCGTCTCCCTGCTGGAGATGCTGCTGGTGGTGGGGCTGATCGCCGCCGCCAGCCTGTTGGCGGCCGCGGCCTTCACCGGTGGCACCAAGGGCATGCAGCTGCGCTCGGCGGCCAAGGAGATCGCCGCCGAACTCCGCTACACCCGTACCCGCGCGATTTCGACCGGGGAGCCACAGCGCTTCGTGATCGACCCGCAGGCGCGCACGTGGACGGCGCCCGGCGACCATGCCGGTGAGATCCCGGGCGACCTCGAAGTGAAGTTCATCGGCGCCCGCCAGGTCCAGCCCAGCCAGGGCGAGGGCGCGGTGATGTTCTTCGCCGATGGCGCCTCGACCGGCGGCCGCGTGCAACTGTCGCGGGAGGGCGCGGGGTGGAACATCAACGTCGCCTGGCTCACCGGCGAGGTCCGGCTGGTGCGCGCGGGTGCGGAGCCGTGAAGCCGCGGCGCCACGCCCAACGCGGCTATTCGCTGATCGAGGTGATCGTCGCGTTCGCCCTGCTGGCGTTGGCGCTCACGCTGCTGCTGGGCACGCTGTCGGGCGCGACGCGGCAGGTGCGCTGGGCCGGCGATGCGGGCGTGGCGGCACTGCACGCGCAGTCACTGATCGCCACCGTCGGCGTCGGCGAGCCGCTGAGCCCGGGCCAGAGCACTGGCGAGTTCGAAGACGGGCGCTATCGCTGGACCCTGCAGGTGGCGCCCTGGCGCGACCCGGCTCGCGTGGATGCGCCGCTCCAGCCGGCGGGCGACTCACTGTACGAGGTGGCGCTGGACGTGACCTGGGGCGACGGTGGTCCGCGCGAGCGCCTGCAGTTGCGGTCGTTGCGATTGGCGCCCGCCGACATGCAGGGGCTGCCGCGATGAAGCCGCGCGGGTTCACCCTGATCGAAGTGCTGCTGGCCACGGTGCTGCTTTCGGCGGGGCTGGCGCTGGCGTTTGCGACCCTCTCGGCCGCCAGCCAGACCGCCACCCGCGGCGAGGCGATGGCCATGCGGGGCGAGCGCATGCGCGCGGTGGAGGGCTTCCTGCGCAAGCGTCTCGCTGCCGCCCGCCCACTCGCCTACGAGACCGAGCAGGTCAACCTCGTACCGCAGCGCTTCGTCGGCAGCGCGGACCGGATGCGCTTCGTTGCCGACCTGCCGAACTACCTCGGCCAGGGCGGCCCCTACCTGCATGACCTCCAGGTGGAGCGGCACGGCGAGGGCGTGCGCATGGTGCTGGGGCTGTCGATGGTGCTCGCGGGGGAAACCGTGGAAGACAACGATGCCCGCCCCCCCGAACCGCTGGTCGAAGGACTGGAGTTCGCCAGGTTCCGCTATCGCGGGCTCACTCCGGAACGCGAGCTCGGCGAATGGCAGGACGAGTGGGTGCAGGCCGACCAGTTGCCGATGCTGGTCGAGGTGACCTTCGCCGACGTCGACGGCCGTGAATGGCCGCCCTTGGTGGTGGCGCTGCCGCAGGGCGCGGGTGCGCCGCCGGGCATGGGTGGGCTGCGATGAAAGGCACCCAGGTGCGCAAGCGGCATGGAGGCGCGGCGCTGCTGCTGGTGCTGTGGCTGATCGTGCTGCTCACCGCGCTGGTGGGTGGTTTCGCCATGGTTGCGCGGGTCGAGCGGCTGCAGGGGCTGGTGCTGGTGCGTGGGGTGATGGCCGACAACGCCGCGCGCGCCGGGCTCGAATACGCGGTGTCCCAGCTCCAGTTGCCCGACCCGCAGGCGCGTTGGCAGCCCGATGGGCGGCCCTATCAGTGGCAGTACAACGGCGCCACGGTCGAGGTGCGCATCGTCGACGAGAGCGGCAAGGTCGACCTCAACGAGGCGGACCCGGGCCTGCTCGGTGAACTGTTCCGCGCCGTCGGCATCGAGCAGGTGGAAGCGGCGCGGTTGGCGGCGGCGGTGGTCGACTGGCGCGACACCGACCCGCTGACCCAGGCTGCCGGCGGCGCCGAGGATGCCGACTATGCCTCGGCGGGTCGCCCGTACGGGGCCAAGGATGCACCGTTCGAAGGCATTGCCGAGCTCGAGCAGGTGCTGGGATTCACCCCGGAGATCTACGCCCTGGTGGCGCCGCACGTCACCGTGCACAGCAACCTGCCGCGACCGCAGCCGGCCTTCGCATCCGCCCCGGTGCTGGACGCCATCGGCCTGGATGGCGCGGCGCTGGTCGAGCAGCGTGGACGCGAAGACGCCACCGGTGTGGGGGTTCAGGGTGCGAGCCACAGCGGTACGTATAGTATCGACAGCCACGCTCGGCTGGCTGATGGTCGCCAGTCGATGTTGAGGGCCGTGGTGCGCGCGGGCGGCTTCGCCGGTTCCGGGATGGCGTACTCCGCGTTGCACTGGGAGGAGGGAGCTTCACCACGATGAGTCTGTTGGGGTCCAGCCCGGGCGCGCGTCCGGGACGTATCGGTGCGCGGCTCGTCCCGCGGACGGGCGACTTCCTGTCCTGGTGGGGCCGCTCGCTCGCGTCGTGGCTGCCACGCGGCTGGCGTCGCCTGCTGGGCATCGGGCGCGGCAGGCTGTTGTTGCAGGTCGATGGCGACACCGTCCACCTGCGCCTGCAACAGGAGGGTGAACTGCGCGATCTCGCGGTGGTCCCGCTCGCCGCAGGCCACGCCATCGACGATCCAGCTGCCGCTCCCGTTCCCACGGACCCGCTGGCGGCACTTCTGGATGCCCGGCTGTCCGAGCTGCCCCGGTGGCTGCTGCTGGCGCCTGCCCACAGCCTGCGTCGCCGCATCAGCCTGCCCGCCGCGGCCGGCGACCGGCTGCGCGACGTGGTCGGCTTCGAAATCGATCGCCAGACGCCATTCACCGCCGGCGATGTCGCCTTCGACGCGCGCGTGTTGGCAAGGCGCGACAACGACGGCCAGCTCGATGCCGAACTGGTGGCGGTGCCCCGGCAGGTGCTCGAGCCCCAACTGGAGCACGTCGGCCGCATCGCGCCCACCCTGGCGGGGGTCGATGTCGCCGCTGCCGACGGGATGCCGCTCGGGGTCAACCTGCTTCCCGCGGCCCGGCGCAGCCGCACCCGCGACCCGTGGATGCGCTGGAACCTGGTGCTGGCCGCGTTCGCGCTGGCTGGCGTCGCGGCGTGCATGTGGCAGTTGCTGGACAACCGGCGCGCGGCAGCCGAGCGCTTCGAGCAGGAGATCGCAACGCAGGCCCGGGCCGGGCGACAGGCCAGTGCGCAACGCCAGGAGCTGGCGACCCTGATCGCCGGGCAGGCGTTCCTCGACAACGCCCGGGCGCAGCGACCGGCGGCCACCGAAGTCATTGACGAACTCACGCGGCGCATCCCCGACGGCACCTATCTCGAGAAGATTTCGCTCGACGACAGCCAGCTCATGCTGATCGGCCTGAGCGGCGAGGCTGCCGGGTTGATCGGACGCCTCCAGGGGGCGGAACTGTGGCGGTCGCCAGCGTTGGCCGGCGCGCTGCAGCCGGACCCCTCCAGCGGACGTGACCGCTTCACCCTGACCGCCAGCCTTGCGCCGGTCCCGGCTGCCGCCAAACCCGGACCGGAGGTCGACAATGACGACCCGGGCGCCTGAAGCGGTGACTGCGCGGGACCGCTGGCTGGCACTGGGGCTGCTGCTGGCCCTGCTGTTGCTCGCCTATGCCGTGCTGGTACATCCGTGGTGGACCGTGCCGATGCTCGAGGCCGGTGAGCGGGTGGAGGCACTGCAGGAGCGCGAGCTGCGGCTGCGCATGCAATTGCAACAGGCTCCCGCGGTCAGCCAACGGCTGGAGCAGGTGCGCGCCGCCCAGGCCGAGCGCCCTGGATTCCTGCCCGAGGCCAACCCCGAGCTCGCCACCGCCAGCCTGATCCAGCGGCTCGAGACGGTGGTCGGACAGGCCAGCCCCGGCAACCGCAGTTGCGCCATCACCAACCGGTCGCCGCTCGACCCGAGCAGCCGCGAGCAGTTCACCCGGGTGGTGGTGCAGGTCCGCCTGCGCTGCGGCACCCCGGAGCTCGCCAGCGTGCTGCACTCGCTGGAGAGCGGCGCGCCGCGGCTGTTCGTGGACAACCTCAACATCCTCGCCCAGCGCATGTACTTCAGCCCTGGCCGGGAAGCGCCCACCGGCAACGGCGGGCTCGATGTCTCCTTCGACCTCTACGGCTACCTGCCCACCCGTACGGAGGCCGCCGATGCGCCTTGAGAACGCGGGGGCTCCGACCTGGCTGCTCGCGGGCGTGGCGGGCTGGGCGCTGCTGGCCTGGCTGCTGGCAGCCGCCGGCATGGGCGGGCGGATCGAACCGCTGCCCGACGATCCGTCGTTGCTGAAGCCGCTTCCGGCCGCGGCGCCGGCATCCGCCTCCCGGCTCGGTCCGCTGGACCAGTACGCCGAAATCGCCGCGCGCCCGCTGTTCTCGCCGGACCGCCAGCCGCAGCCATTCTTCCTGCAGGGAGAGGGTGAGCAGGCCGACGACACCGCCTTCGATTACGTCCTGACCAGCGTTCTCATCACGCCCGGCACCAAGCTGGCGATCATCCAGCCGCCCGACGGCAGCGAGTCCGTCCGGGTCCGGCTCGACCAGGCGCCGGAGTCGCATCCGGCCTGGCGGTTGATCGGCATCAGCCCGCGCAGCGCGGTATTCGAAGGTCCCGAAGGCCAGCGCAACCTGGTACTGCGCGTGTTCGACGGCGAGGGCGGCGCCGCGCCGACACCGCAGCAGTCGACTGACGCCGGTGCGCAAAGGCGCGATGGCCGCGCGGCTTCAGGTGGTGGACAGCCCGCCGCGGCGGAGTCGACGACACCCGCGCCCGTTCGCGATGAAACCGGCTCTCCAGCCACGGCCCGCGATGCCGCCGAGCCGGAACAGCGCGCCGATCCACCCCCGCCGCCACCCAAGGCGGAGCAGATGGAAGAAATCCGCCGCCGGATCCAGGCCCGCCGCGCCCAGCTGCGCGGGGAGCCGCCACCCCCACCGCCGGCCAACAGCCGATAGAGTGCATGGAATGAAGCAACGCCCCTCGCTCCCGACCTCGAGCGGCGCCGCCCCCGCGGCCGCCCGTCACCGCCACTTCGCGCGCCTGCTGCTTGCAGGCGCGATGGCCGGCATGCTGGCCGCCTGCGCCAGCACGCCCAAGCCCGACATCCGGAGAGAGGGGGCCTTCAATCCTGCCGGCCAGGCCGGTTCTGCCGGCGTGCGCATGCAGACCGAAGGCACTGAGGGCGCGGTGACAGTGGTCGACGGCGTCGCGACGCAGCCATTGCGGGACGATACCGGTCCCCGCCCGCAGGTCCGCCGTGGCACCGGCCAGGTCATCAATCGCGCCGCAGCCAGTGCGCCGCCGCCCGGACTGGGCGGCACCACCGGCGAAGCGAGCTTCAACTTCGAGGGCGAGTCCCTGCATGCGTTCGCCAAGGCGATCCTGGGCGACATGCTCGGCCAGAACTACGTCATCGCACCGGGCGTGCAGGGCACCGTCACCCTGGCCACGCCCAAGCCGGTGAGCCCGGCCGAGGCGATCAGCCTGCTCGACCAGGTGCTGGGCTGGAACAACGCCCGCATGATCTACGCCGACGGCCGCTACAACATCGTCCCCGCCGACCAGGCCCTGGGCGGCAACGTCGCCCCACGTACCGGCAGCGCCAGCAATGCCCGGGGATTCGAGGTGCGCACGGTCCCACTGCGCTACGTCTCGGCGACGGAGATGGAGAAGATCCTGGAGCCCTACGCCCGTCCGAACGCGATCGTTGGGGTGGATCCGTCGCGCAACGTGATCAGTGTCGGCGGCACCCGCGCGGAGTTGCAGAACTACCTGCGCACCATCGAGGTGTTCGACGTGGACTGGCTGTCCGGCATGTCCGTGGGTGTCTATCCGCTGCAGTCGGGCAAGGCGACGCGCGTGGTCGCGGACCTGGAGAAGGTCTTCGGTGAAACCAGCGAATCGCCCGTGGCCGGCATGTTCCGCTTCATGCCGCTGGAGGGCGCCAACGCGGTGATGGTGATCACCACCCAGGCCGACTACCTCGACGACATCGAACAATGGCTCGGGCGCATCGACGGCGCCGGCGATGGCGTGCGGCTGTATTCCTACCAGCTCAAGTACATCAAGGCGCGTGATCTGGCCGATCGACTGTCGGAGGTGTTCGGTGGCTCCGCGGGTCGTGGCAGCGACGAGGGCGACAGTTCGCCCTCGCTCATGCCGGGTCTGGATTCGGTGGAGATCGAGTCGGGGCGCGATGGCGAGAGCACCGCCAGCATCGGTGGCAAGGGTGCAGGGGGTTCCGGCAGCAGCGGCGGCAGCGCCGGCTCGGGTGGCGAGATGTCGCTGGGTGCCGCGGAGAGCGGCAACGCAAGCGTCAGCCTCGAGATCGAAGGCGACCGGGTCGGCGTCTCGGCAGTCGAGGAAACCAACGCACTGCTGGTGCGGTCCAGCCCGCGCGCCTGGCAGTCGATCATGGACGTGATCGAGCAGCTCGACGTGATGCCGATGCAGGTGCACATCGAGGCGCAGGTGGTCGAAGTGCAGCTCGGCGGCGCCCTCGAATACGGCGTCAACTGGTTCTTCGAGCGCGCGGTGACGGATGCCGGATTGCCCGACTCCTTTCGCCGTGACACCTGGAGCACCTTGGCCGGCAGCGTGCAGTCCGCCGCCGGTGATCCGGCCGGGCTGGCCTGGACCTTCCTTGGCCGCAATGCCGCCGCGGTGATCAGCGCGCTGGACGAGGTCACCGACGTCAACATGCTGCAGACCCCTTCGGTGGTGGTGCGCAACAACGCCGAGGCGACCTTCAACGTCGGCAGCCGGATTCCGGTGTCGTCGGTCACCGTCAATCCCGGCATCGGCAACGACACCAGCTACAGCCAGGTGCAGTACCTGGACACCGGCGTGATCCTGAAGGTGCGCCCGCGCGTGACCCAGGACGGCATGGTGTTCCTGGACGTGGTGCAGGAAGTGAGTGCGCCGGGCGGCGAGCCGGACCGCTTCGGCAACGTGCGCATCGATACCCGCAAGCTCAAGACCGAGGCGGCGATCCAGAGCGGCGAGACGGTCATGCTTGCCGGCCTGATCCGCGATTCGGTGACGCGCGGCTCTTCCGGTTTCCCTGGCCTGAGCAGGATCCCGGTCATCGGCGGCCTGTTCGGTACCCAGCGATCGAGCACCCGCCGCGAGGAAACCATCGTGTTGCTGACCCCGACCATCGTGCGCAACCCGATGGAAGCGCGGGACCTGACCGACGAATACGGCCGCCGTTTCCGTGCGCTGGAACCATTGAACCGCCAGCCGTAGACGTGGCAACACCTGGCACGGGGGGCAGGAGCGGTCATGGCTGAGCGGCCGATAGTCGTGGTGCCGGTGGGTCCGGATGACGAGGCGTTGGATGCATGCCTTGCCGGGCTGGATGTATCGACGCCACCGGGGACACGGGTCTGGCTGGCCGACGACGGCCAGGCCGGCCCGCGTGGATTCGCCATCATCGAGCGCTGGATGGCCCGGACTCCGTTGCAGGCCGACTACACCCGGCGGCAACGCAGCATTGGCGAGGTCGCGCACCTGGACGAGGTGCTCGCCGCCTGTGGCGATGCCGACGTGGCGGTGCTCGCATGCGATGCGGTGCCGCTGCCGGGGTGGCTGGTCCGCCTGTCGGCCTGCCTGGCCGCGGACGGCGCTATCGCGACGGCAACACCCTGGAGCAATGCAGGAGAAGCCGTCGCCTGGCCGCGCATCGGGGAGATCAATGCCCCGCCCGAAGACGTCGAGCGGCTGGCTCGCGCCGCTGCGCGCATGCCCCTGTCGTACCCCGAGTTGCCCGCCGCCGTGGCCCACGCAGTGCTGTTGCGCGGTAGCGCCCGCCTGCGTGCCAAGGGGCTGGATACCGCCAGCTATGGCTCCTGGTATGCCGCGCTGATCGACCTGTCGCTGCGGCTCTCGGGACTGGGCTGGCGCAACGCGTTGTGTGAGTCGGCTTTCGTTGCCCGGCGTGGCGAAGGCAGTGCATTCGAAGGCGACGGTGAACGGCTGGCCGTGCGCTGGCCGGACTGGCATGCGCGCGTGGCGGGCTTCCTGATGCGCGATCCGCTGCGTACCGCGCGCGAAAGGCTTTCGGAGCTCCTGGCCACGATCGGTCCGCCGGAGCCGCAGGCGGAGCTGTTCCCGGACGAGCCGGAATCGGGCGCGGGTGACAAGGACAATCGTCCAGCCATGGGATCGACATGACCACGCCGGACCAGACCCGACTGGACGCCGACCCGCAGCACGTCGCCACCGATGACCTCGGGCCGATTGCGGCGGTGGTGGTGAGCCACCAGAGTGCATCGACGCTGGACGCGTGCCTCACGCGGCTGCGGGCTGCCACCGGTGTCGGCGCCATCCGGGTGGTGGACAACCAGTCGAGCGACGGCAGCCTGGAGATCCTCCATCGGCACGCCAGTGCCGATCCGCGGGTGCGCTTCATCGGCAATCCCGACAATCCCGGTTTCGCGGTCGCCTGCAACCAGGGCGCCGGCGACATCGGCAGGACCGCGGCGGATTGCCGCTGGTTGGCCTTCGTGAATCCGGATTGCCTGGTCGATCCCGACACGCTTTCGCGGCTGAGGACGATGGCCGGCGATGGTGGCGACCTCCTGCTGGGCGCGGACCTGGTGGGGGAGGACGGCGTGCGGGATCCGGCGGCGCGCCGCCGCCATCCCGACTTCGGCGCCATGCTCGGTGCCATCGTCGGACGGACCGGCCGCGCGGGCGGCGACGCGCGGACCGGCATGGCGATCGCGCCCGATGACCGCCTGGACCTGCAGCCGGTCGAGGCCATCTCGGGCGCGCTGATGTTCATGACGCGCCCGCTGTTCGAGCGGATCAGGGGATTCGACGAAGGCTATCGCCTGCACGCCGAGGATCTGGATCTCTGCCGGCGTGCGGCCCAGGCCGGGGCGAAGGTCGCCGTGGCCAACCATGTGCGGGTAGTACACGTGCGGGGCGTATCCAGCCGCTCACGGCCACTGTTCGTCGAATGGCACAAGCACCGCGGGCTGTGGCGCTACTTCCGGAAGTTTGAAATGGAGCGCCGCGGAAAAGTGGTCGCCGTGGCGGTCTTCCTCGCGATATGGCTGCGCTTCCCGGTGGCCTTGGCCCGCGCCTGCTGGCGTAGCCGAGCCTGATCCCTTGGGCCTCTCTAGCCGCGCTTGCCTCGATTGTAGGAGCGGCTTCAGCCGCGATCGGAGGGTCGTTCGTCCCGACGGCTCCAGATCGCGGCTGAAGCTGCTCCTACACAAGGCGGGATGCTGGAGCGTTCAGCGGAACCGGTTGATCTGGTCGCGCAGCTCGCGCGCAGCGTTGGCGGCGGCCTGCGCGAAGTCGTTGCCGCTGGACGCGTACAGCACCGCACGCGACGAGCTCACTACCAGTCCGGTCCCGTCCTTGGTCCTGGCATTGCGCACCACCGCTTCGACGTCGCCGCCCTGGGCGCCAACGCCGGGCACCAGGAACGGCATGTCCCCTACGATCGCCCGGACCTCGCGCAGTTGCTCCGGCCAGGTCGCGCCCACGACCAGCGCGCAGTTGCCGTTGCCGTTCCAGTCCCGCGCGATGGTTTCGGCAACCTGCTGGTAGAGCGGGCGGGTGGGCCCGTCGCCGGACTGCACAAGGAGATCCTGCAGGTCAGCAGCGCCGGGGTTGGAGGTGCGGCACAGGATCACCACGCCGCGATCGGCCCGGTCGATGAAGGGCTGTACCGAATCCCGGCCCAGGTACGGATTGGCGGTGACCGCGTCGGCGCCGTAGCGGTCAAACGCCTCGGTCGCGTAGTGGCGCGCGGTGCTGCCGATGTCGCCCCGCTTGGAGTCGAGGATCACCGGGATGCCGGGATGGGCGTCGTGCACGTGGGCGATCAGTCGCGCCAGCGCGTCTTCCTGGCCGAGCGCGGCGAAATGGGCGATCTGCGGCTTGAAGCTGCAGACGAAGGGCGCCGTCGCATCGATGATTCCGCGGCAGAACTCGAACACCGCATCGGGGTGGCCGGCCAGCGCCGCCGGAAAGCGGGCAGGTTCCGGGTCGAGTCCGACGCAAACCAGCGAGTCCGCCTCGCTCCAGCGTTGCCGCAATGTCTGCATGAAGGTCATCGGTATGTCTCCCGCCATGGTTGTTGAACCTGCAACTCTGCCGCCCGTTGCACCCTTCCCGAAGCGGTTGGAGCTGTAGGAGCGGCTTCAGCCGCGATCTGATCCGGGCACCCCGCGCCGCTTCCCCGATCGCGGCTGAAGCCGCTCCTACAACAGCCGGGCGTGCGCGACGGACGGCGCGTGTCCCGCACAACAAGGCGCCCGCACGGGGCGGGCGCCATTGCCTTACTTCAGCGCCTTGAACCGCAGGCGCTTGGGGCCCGCGTCGTCGCCGAGGCGGCGCTTCTTGTCTTCCTCGTACTCGCGGTAGTTGCCCTGGAAGAACTCCACGTGCGAGTCGCCCTCGAAGGCGAGGATGTGGGTGGCGATGCGGTCCAGGAACCAGCGGTCATGGCTGATCACGAACACGTTGCCCGGGAACTCCAGCAGCGCGTCTTCCAGCGCCCGCAGGGTCTCGATGTCCAGATCGTTGGACGGTTCGTCGAGCAGCAGCACGTTGCCGCCCTGCAGCAGGGTCTTGGCCATGTGCAGGCGGCCGCGCTCACCGCCCGACAGCGTGCCCACCAGCTTCTGCTGATCCTGCCCCTTGAAGTTGAAGCGGCCGATGTAGGCACGCGACTGGATCTCGATGCCGTTGATGTTGAGGATGTCCAAGCCGCCGGAGATCTCGTGGAAGACGTTGTGGTCGCCCTCGAGCTTGTCGCGGCTCTGGTCGACGTAGGCCAGCTTGACCGTCGGGCCCAGGTCGATCTCGCCAGAGTCCGGCTTCTCCTGCCCGGTGATCATCTTGAACAGGGTTGACTTGCCGGCGCCGTTGGGGCCGATGATGCCGACGATCGCGCCGTGCGGCACGGTGAAACTGAGGTCGTCAATGAGGACGCGGTCGCCGAAGCGCTTGGTCACGCCCTTGAACTCCACCACCTTGGCGCCCAGGCGCTCGCCCGGCGGGATGAAGATCTCGTTGGTCTCGTTGCGCTTCTGGTAGTCGACCGCCTGCAGCTCCTCGATGCGCGAGAGGCGGGCCTTGCCCTTCGAGCGGCCGCCCTTGGCGTTCTGGCGCGCCCACTCTAGCTCCTTGGTGATGGCCTTCTGGCGCGCCTTCTCCTGGCTCTCTTCCTGCTTGAGGCGCTCTTCCTTCTGGGTCAGCCACTCGGTGTAGTTGCCCTTCCACGGAATGCCGCGGCCGCGATCGAGCTCCAGGATCCATTCGGCGGCGTTGTCGAGGAAGTAGCGGTCATGGGTGACGGCCACGACGGTGCCGGTGTAGCGGGCGAGGAACTGCTCCAGCCATTCCACCGACTCGGCGTCGAGGTGGTTGGTGGGTTCGTCGAGCAGCAGCATGTCGGGCTTTTGCAGCAGCAGCTGGCACAGCGCGACGCGGCGCTTCTCGCCACCCGACAGCTTGCCGATCACGGCGTCCCACGGCGGCAGGCGCAGTGCGTCGGCGGCCACTTCGAGCTGGTTCTCCAGGGTATGGGCATCGCCGGCGGCGAGGATGGCCTCCAGTCGCTCCTGTTCCTTGGCGAGGGCGTCGAAATCGGCACCGTCTTCGGCATAGGCGGCATAGACCTTCTCGAGCTGCGCCTGGGCCTGGAGGACTTCGCCGACACCTTCTTCGACGGCTTCGCGCACGGTCTGCTCGGGGTCGAGCTGTGGTTCCTGGGCGAGGTAGCCGACCTTGATGTCCTTGGCGGCGCGGGCTTCGCCGGAGTAGTCGGTATCGACGCCGGCCATGATCTTGAGCACGGTCGACTTGCCGGCGCCGTTGAGCCCGAGCAGGCCGATCTTGGCGCCCGGGAAGAAGGACAGGGAGATGTCCTTGATGATCTGGCGCTTGGGAGGAACGGTCTTGCTGACCCCGTTCATGGTGTAGATGTATTGCGACATTCGATGCTCCGCAGGCGTACGGCGGCGACCTGCGACGGGGCAGGGCCGGGGGAAATGGGGACCGCCCATTATCGCGGATATGGGGGGCGGCTGCCATCGGTGTGGCTGAATGGCGTAGGGCGTGCAGAGCCGGAGCCTGGTGGCCAAGCCGAAAGCAAAGCTCCGGAGAGGGACGGGCTTCGGGTGGGGCGACGCCCTGCGCAGGCATTGCTCCTCGGCTCGGTCAGCCATCCATGGCTGACTCGCCGCCGCGGACATCCATGTCCGCTTTCCGCAATGCCCACGCAGGGCGCCGCTTCGGCGATTGGTTGGCGATGGCTTCTTTGGAGTCCATGGGCTGCCTGGCGATTGGGGCGGCGCAGAGACTCAGCTGGCGCTTCCCGGTCTTCTGCTCTTGCTCTTGCTTCAACGGACCGTGCCGCGAAAGGGGCCGTGGGAGGCGGGGTGGCGAGTATGGCGTAGAGCAGGCCAAGGATGGCCTGCGGCCGCGAGTAGGACAGGACGTCCTACCGAGCGGAGGAGCCATGCTCGCCACCCCGCCTCCCGCAGCGCGAAACCATGACCCGCCAGCTCCTCGCTTTTGATCCACCCCCGGGCTCCACGCCCCCGCCATGGCTC
>Ga0114898_1000157_pt1 | contig 64545 bp, 69 predicted proteins | sample Malvired_Geostar_FD_83496 | JGI IMG/M metagenome (GOLD analysis project Ga0114898, IMG submission 83496) | Marine viral communities from the Global Malaspina Expedition - Malaspina viral metaG DeepMed_Geostar | ecosystem: Environmental > Aquatic > Marine > Oceanic | place: Mediterranean Sea...
CAACTTCTCAATCCGAGCTGAATCCCCCCGCGATCTAGTTGTCGGCTCTCATGTCTATAGTCGTGCTAGTCGCCTATTTGGTTGCACTTTCGACGGACGAATTTGAGGTCCGCTTTCCACCCATAGTCGGACATTCGCACCTCAACCGGCGGTCACCAAAAGCGGACTGGCTGCTCCGCGATCATGTGCCAAAAGCTGCCTAGCAGCAAACGACCAAATTGTAGCCCTCAGAAAACCGTGATCGCGCCATCCTTGTCGTAAATTTGGCCGCACTCGTATGGGCCTTCATTGCTGAAGATGCGAAGACTATCACCGCCAGTGAAGCCGAGCGTCAAACGAAACGGCTCGACTTCGACCTTGGTGATTTTTTGGCCCAGAAGATGGTGCAATAAGATTGGTGCGAGTCGATCATTGTCGGTGTTGTGACGTCGAACGACCCCCGTTTTGTCCGCATGTTCAAGGTCGTCCCCGATGCTCACATGAGCGAAATCGAAGTGTAGCTGAATTTGCCACATACCGAGGCCAATTTGCTCAAGTTCATTGCCAAGGAGGAATTGGAGCTTCGAGGCGTCTGGAAACGGGTGCATCGCTTTTGTATCGCCAAAAAGGCGCTTCCGGGCAATGGCAGCTTCCCACCCCATCACCAGACGTTCGTGCTTAGTTAGCCGCACTCTAAAAGCTGACCGTCGGCTATGAACGGGTTCTGTGCCGAGATCTGCCCGGCGAACGCCCCCGGGCGCCGAAATTCAGCCGGTCGTCACGGCGATGTCGATCATGGGCGCTGAAGCCGCTCGCCAATCTCACCCCAGCCCCGCCCGCTCCAGCAGCCCCGTGGTGCTCGCATCGAAGCTCCCGCCGCCTGCCTCGATCGCCTTGGCCATCTGCTTGCCCAGTTCGACGCCGAACTGGTCGAAGGGGTTGATCCCCATCAGGACCGCGCTGGCGAAGACGCGGTGTTCGTGGAAGGCGATCAGCGCGCCAAGCGTCGCGGCGTCGAAATCGTCGGCGAGGATGGTGGCGCTGGGGCGGTCGCCGGGGAAGTGGCGCGCGGGGTCCCCGCCCTTGTCGCCCGCCATCAGCGCCGCGGCCTGCGCGAAGCAATTGGTCAGCAATATGCGGTGATGCGCGGGGTCGAGCGCGTCGCCGGGCGCCACGCTGGCGATGAAATCGACCGGGATCAGATGCGTGCCCTGGTGGAGCAGCTGGAACACCGCGTGCTGCGCATCGGTGCCCACCCCGCCCCAGGTCACCGGCGCGGTCGGGCCATCGACGGGCTGCATCTCGGCGGTGACGCGCTTGCCGTTGCTCTCCATCTCGAGCTGCTGGAGATAGTCGGGGAACAGCCCCAGGCGCTCGTCATAGGCGAAAACCGCGCGGGTCTGGCAGCCGCGAATGCGGGTGTAATAGAGATCGGCGAAGGCGGCGCGCAGTACGAGGTTGGCGCTGCCGTCGGTGTCGCGGAAATGCTCGTCCATCGCCTTCGCGCCGGCGAGGAAGGCGCGGAAATCCTCCATGCCTGCGGCCATGGCGACGGGGAAACCGATGCTCGACCACACCGAATAGCGCCCGCCGACGCTTTCGGGGAACGGCAGGATGCGGGTCTCGTCGACGCCCCATTCGACCGCCTTTTCGGGGCTGGCGGTGAGTGCGATCACGCGGCCGTAGGGATCGGCGACGCCATTGTCGGAAAGCCATTTGAGCGCGGAAGCCGCGTTGGTCATGGTCTCGATGGTGGTGAAGGTCTTGCTGGCGACCGCGATCAGAGTTTTCGCGGGGTCGCAGGCGGCGAAGGCGGCCTCGAGCGCGACCCCGTCGATGTTGGAGACGACGTGGACGTCGCAATAGGAGAGCTCGCGGCTGAGCGCATCGACGCCCAGCGCGGGGCCCAGCGCCGAGCCGCCGATGCCGATGTGGATCAGGTGGTCGACATCGCCCAGCGCGCCCTGATGGATCGCCTCGACCAGCAGCCCCATCCGCTCGAGCAGCGCCTCGGCCTCCTCCACCTTGGCGGGGTCGCCGACGCCGCGCAGCGTGGCGTGATCGGCGGCGCGGTTCTCGGTCGGATTGACCACCTCGCCCGCGAACAGTTTCGCGCGCATGCCGGCAAAGTCCATCGCCTCGGCGAGTTCCTCGAAACCGGCGAGCACCGCGCGATCGAGATGGGTCTTGGACCAGTCGAAGAAGATCCCGCCGGCATCGAGGATCGCGCTCTCATCCCCTGCGCCCTCGGTCGCGCTGTCCAGCTCGATCCGGCCCGAGAGCATGGCGACGCGGTCCGCATCGCCGGGTTCGTCGGTGCCCTCACCGCCATCGCGGGTGGCGCTGAACAATTCGCGCAAGGTGGGGCGCGGCAGGGCTTCGAGACGGGTCCACAGATCGGCGGGCGAAGTCATGCGCAAAAGTCCTTTAATGGCCAGCCCTGCGCGCCTAGGGAATCGCCCCATGAATGGCAAACCCCCACTCGCCGCCACGACCGCATCCGCGCGCTACAGCGGGGCGCAAACCCCGTCCGAAGGTCAGAGGCCTTCCCAGAGCGAAGACCGCGAGGACTGGTGGAGCTTCGCCAAATTCGTGCTCAAGGTGGTGCTGGCGGTGCTGGTGTTCCGCACCTTCCTGTTCGCGCCCTTCACCATCCCCAGCGAGAGCATGCTGCCCGGCTTGTGGAAGGGCGATTATCTGGTCGCGGCGAAATGGCCCTATGGCTATTCCGACGTCTCGATGCCGTTCCAGGCGCCGCTGGTGCCGGGGCGAATCCTCGCCGACCTGCCCGAGCGCGGCGACGTCGTGATTTTCAAGCATCCGATCGACGGGACCGATTACATCAAGCGCGCGATCGGTCTGCCCGGCGATACGGTGGCGCTGCGCGGCGGACGGGTGGTGCTCAATGGCGAACTGCTCGAGCAGGAGGTGGTGCGCGAGTTCGATCTGCCGCTGTCGGCCAACACCCAATGCGTGCGCGGGGGGCTGGAAATGCAGACCGCGGCGGGCATGGTGTGTCGCTATCGCATGGCGCGCGAGACGCTGCCTTCGGGGCGCAGCTACCATGTGCTCGATTTCGGGCTGACGCCGCAGGACGATTTCGGGCCGGTGGTGGTGCCGCGCGACCGCCTGTTCGTGATGGGCGACAATCGCGACAATTCGCAGGACAGCCGCTTCGACGCAGCGCCCGGCGGCGGCGTGGGGCTGGTCCCGACCGACCGCCTCGTCGGCCGTGCGAGCATGGTGCTGTGGTCGACCGATGGCGGCGCAGAATGGATCAAACCGTGGACCTGGTTCACCGCCGCGCGCTGGGACCGGATCGGAGAGGGGTTGTGAGCGGCGAGAGCCTCGACCCCGCGGCGCGCGAATGGCTCGATCGCACGGGCTTCGCGATCGGCGACGAGGGGCTGTGGCGCGCCGCGCTCACCCATGGCAGCCTGGGCGAGGCGAAGGATTACGAGCGGCTCGAATTCCTCGGCGACCGGGTGCTCGGGCTGGCGGTGGCCGACTGGCTCTATGCCCGCAGCGAGGCGCCCGAGGGGCGATTGTCGCAGCGGCTCAACGCGCTGGTCAGCCGCGAGATGTGCGCCGAGATCGCGCGCGGGCTGGGCCTCGCCGAGCACATCCGCATCTCCAAACAGGCCAGCGCCGATGGCGGGCGCGACAGCGACAACATCCTGGGCGATGTGATGGAATCGCTGCTCGGCGCGCAATTCCTCGAAAACGGCTTCGCTTCGGCGCGCGATCTGGTGCATGAACTGTGGCGTCCGGCGCTCGAAAGCGGCGCGGGCCAGCGCAAGCATCCCAAGAGCGCGCTGCAGGAATGGGCCGCGGGCAACCAGCGCCGCCCGCCGCAATACGAGGTTACCGGTCGCAGCGGCCCCGACCACGCCGCGCAGTTCACCGTCAGGGTGAGCGTCCACAAGGTCGGCGAGGCCGAAGCGAGCGCGGGCAGCAAGTCCGAGGCGGAACGCGAGGCCGCGCGCCTATTCATGGAGAAATACGGATGACTTTACCGGAATGACCGACGAAGCGATGAAAGAGAACGAAAGCGGCCCCGCCCTGCCCACCCGCTGCGGCGTGGTCGCGGTGCTGGGCGCGCCCAATGCGGGCAAGTCGACGCTGGTCAACCAGCTGGTCGGGCAGAAGGTCGCGATCACCAGCGCCAAGGCGCAGACCACCCGCGCCCGGATGCTCGGCATCGCGCTGCACGAGAGCGACGGCTTCGCGACGCAGATGGTGCTGGTCGATACGCCCGGCATCTTCGCGCCCAAGCGGCGGCTCGACCGCGCGATGGTCAGCGCCGCCTGGGAAGGCGCCGAGGCCGCCGATGCGGTGCTGCTGATGGTCGATCCGCTCAAGCAGCGCCGCCACGAGCTGCTGCCGATGCTCGAGCAATTGAAGAACCGGCCCGAGCGCAAGTTCCTGGTGCTCAACAAGGTCGACCGCGCGAAGAAGGAACCGCTGCTGGCGCTGGCGCAGGAGCTGGGCGAACTGGGCGATTTCGCCGAGATCTATTTCATCTCGGCGCTGACCGGCGACGGGGTGGCGGAGCTCAAGGACGTGCTCGCCGGGCTGATGCCGCAGGGCGAATGGATGTACCCCGAGGATCAGGTCAGCGATGCCTCCGAACGGCTGCTCGCCACCGAGATCACCCGCGAACAGCTCTACAAGCAGCTCCACGAGGAACTGCCCTACGACAGCACGGTGCGCCCGGAGAAATACATCCAGCGCAAGGACGGCAGCCTCGAGATCCACCAGCAGATCGTGGTCGCGCGCGACAACCAGCGCATGATCGTGCTCGGCAAGGGCGGCAGCATGATCAAGTCGATCGGCGCCGCCGCGCGCCAGGAGCTGAGCGAGCTGCTGGGCCAGAAGGTGCACCTGTTCCTCCACGTCAAGGCGACCGAGAACTGGGCGGAAGACAAGGAAATCTACGAGGAAATGGGGCTCGACTGGGTCGGGTAAATGTCCGGAATCTAGCATGTTAGGACTGGACTGGAGGTGCCGAAATCGCTCCAGACCGGGGCATCATGATTACCAGTGGAAGCCACACACCCGGAGTCGACCTGGGCCTCTTCAAAGTGCCGCCATTTGCCGCGATCCGATACGAGCGTCCGGCGGCGACATTGCGCGGCCTCGTTTCGGATTATTTCGTCTTCGATTCCGAAGGACCCGAGGCGCAGAACGTCACCAATTGGATGCTGCCGACCGATCCGGTGATCCGGCTGACGCTGACCTCGGCACCCATTCTGGTCGAAATGGGCGAGGACAGCTGGGTCCGGCGACCGACCGCTGCCTTCTACGGTCCCGCGACCCGGGCCCGCCGGGTGCGCACGAACGGCGGGGTGACCATCGGCGCGGGGCTCACAGCAGCGGGGGTGGCCCGGCTGGCGGATCTCGACCTGTCGCGCCATCGCGACGGCATCGTCGAACTCGAGCGGATCGTCGATGCGCACGCCGCCGCGCGGCTTGTCGCCGATTTGCGCGCTTCGGATCAGGGGCCTGATGCCAAGCCCATCCTCGATGCATTCTTCCTGCAGGCCATGTCTCGACCGCACCGGAGCGAGGGCCGCATCCGGGATTTCGACCGGGCGTTGCGACAGCAAGAACTGGAAACGGCGAGCGATTTCGGTGCCCGGCTGGGCCTGCCGCCCCACACCCTCAGGCGTTTGGCCAACCGCCATTTCGGCTTCCCGTCACAGACGCTGATCGCGCGGACGCGGTTCATGCGCTCGCTGATGGCGATCACCGAAGCGGGCGCCACCAAAGGCTATGCCGCGATCGACGCCGCCTATTTCGACACCTCGCATTTCCTGCGCGATTGCAAGCGTTTCCTGGGCATGACGGCGCGCCAGTTCATGGCGCTGGACACCACCTATCTCGACGTCGTGGTGCGCGCGCGGCGGGCGGTGATCGGCACGGGCAGCCCGATTCTGGACAAGCACGATTAAAGCGCGGGCTGAACGTCGTTATTCCAGCGCCTACCCGGCATCCCAGAGAAGGTCGTCATCCCAGCGGAAGCGGCGATCTCCGTCGGCCTGACCCGACCGCAGCGCTTCCACGAAGCAGATCCCAGCTTTCGCTGGGATGACGATGGGTGGGATAGGCGTTAGCCGTTGATCTCTTCGAATAGATCGCGCCACTCGGGGTTCGCTTGCTCGATCAGCTCGATCTTCCACGAGCGACGCCAGGCCTTTAGCGCCTTCTCGCGGGCGATGGCGTCTTCGATCGTGGCGTGATTTTCGATCAACACCAGTCGATCGAGGCCGTACCGGCGCGCAAAGGCGGAACCCTTGCCGCTGCGGTGCTGCACCATTCGCGCCGCCAGATCGGCCGTCACGCCGAGATAGAGAACCCCGCGCGGTTTGTTGGTGAGAATTTAGGTGTAGCCGCCTCTGGACATCCAGCCCTCCCCTCGTCATCCCAGCGAAAGCTGGGATCTCTAGCCAGCTTAGCGCCAGCCCGAGACAGATCCCAGCTTTCGCTGGGATGACGCAATGAGCGCATTGGCCGCATTGGTGCCTTACCGCTTCTTCATGATCTCGATCTTGTTCTTCTTGGCGAAGTCCTTGGTCGATTCCTCGCTGCGGTTCAGGGATTTAGCGATTTCCTTGAGGCCCTTGCCCTTGGCGGCAAGGGTGCGGAGCATCCCCGCCTCGTCGGCGCGCCAGGGTTGCTTGTGGCGTTCGAAATGCTCCTTCGCCATCAGTCTTCCGCCTTCTTGGCGGGCGCTTTCTTCGCAGCCGCCTTCTTTGCCGGAGCCTTCTTCTTCGCAGGGGCCTTCTTGGCGGCGGCTTTCTTGGGCGCAGCCTTCTTGGCCGGGGCCTTGCGCTTCTTCTTGACCGGGCCCTTGGCGACCCGCGCGTCGATCAGAGCGATGGCTTCGGCGTCGGTCAGATCCTCCGGCTTGGCGTCCTTGGGGATGGTCGCATTGGTGGTGCCGTCGGTGACGTAGGGGCCGTAGCGGCCGGGCATCACCTTCATCTCCGCGCCGCTGACCGGGTGGACGCCGAGCGTCTTGATCGGCTCGGCCTTGCCGCGGGTGCCGCCCTTGCGGTTGGCCGCCTCGGCGAGCAGCGAGACCGCGGCGTTCATGCCCGTGTCGAAGACGTCGCGGGTGCTGGTCAGCTTGGCGTATTTGCCGTCGTGGCGCAGATAGGGACCGTAGCGCCCGATCGCCGCCTCGATTTCCTTGCCGCTCTCGGGATGGGTGCCGACGATCCGCGGCAAGGCCAGCAGCTTCAACGCCCACTCCAGATCGAAATCGTCGAGATCCTTGGGAATGCTGGCGCGCTTGGCCTCCTTGCCCTCGCCGAGCTGGATATAGGGGCCGAAGCGCCCGGTTTTGCGCTCGACCGGCAGGCCGGTGGCTGGGTCCTCGCCCATCACCGCATCCTCGGCGGCCTCCTCGCCATCCGCGCCCGGCTGGGCGAAGCGGCGGGTGAACTTGCACTCGGGGTAATTGGCGCAGGCGACGAAGGCGCCGTAGCGCCCGCCGCGCAGCGCGAGGCGGCCGCCCTCACGGCCTTCCTTGTCGCACAGCGGGCAGAAGCGCGGCTCCTTGCCGTCGGCGCGTTCGGGGAAGAGATAGTCGGAGAGATATTCGTCGAGCACCTCGGTGACTTCGGAGGGCTTCTTCTCCATCACCTCCTCGGTCTTGGGCTTGAAGTCTTTCCAGAACGCTTCGAGCAAGGTCTTCCACGCCTCGTTCCCGGCGGACACCTCGTCGAGATCGTCCTCCATCCCGGCGGTGAAATCATAGGCGACGTAGTTCGGGAAGAAGCGTTCGAGGAACGCCGTCAACAAGCGACCGCTTTCCTCGGCGAAGAAACGGTTCTTCTCCATCCGGACATATTCGCGGTCGCGCAGCGTCTGGATCGTGCTGGCGTAGGTGGACGGGCGGCCGATGCCCAGTTCCTCGAGCCGTTTCACCAGCGAGGCTTCGGAGAAGCGCGGCGGCGGCTGGGTGAAGTGCTGATTGGCTTCCACAGCGGTCTTGGCAGGCGCATCGCCCTTGCGCAGCACCGGAAGCAGGCCCTCGTCCTCGTCCTCCGCCTTGTCGTCGAAGCCTTCCTGATAGACCGCGAAATAGCCCGGAAACTTCACCACCTGGCCGGTGGCACGCAGTTCGTGTCGGCCGGTCGCATCGCGCAAGGTCACGGTGGTGCGTTCGAGCTGCGCGGTCGCCATCTGGCTGGCCATGGCGCGCTTGAAGATCAGGTCGTAAAGCTTGGCTTCGTCCCCGCTGCCCGCTCGATCCTTGCGGAAATCGGTCGGGCGGATCGCTTCGTGCGCTTCCTGCGCGTTCTTGGCCTTGGTGCTGTAGAAGCGCGGTTTCTCGGGGCGATAATCGTCGCTGAACCGCTCGACGATGGCATCGCGCGCGGCCATGATCGCGCTCATGTCCATCTGCACGCCGTCGGTCCGCATGTAGGTGATCGCGCCCGCTTCATAGAGCGATTGCGCCAGCCGCATGGTATGGCTGGCGGAATAGCCGAGCTTGCGCGAGGCCTCCTGCTGCAGCGTCGAGGTCGTGAAGGGCGGCGCGGGGTTGCGCTTCAATGGCTTGGTCTCGACGTCCTCGACCGTGAAGCGCCCGTCCTCGACCGCCTGCTTCGCCGCCGCGGCGCTGGCCTCGTCCCCCAGCGTCAGCTTTTCCAGCTTCTTGCCGTCGAACTTCACCAGCCGCGCGTCGAACGCCGTGCCGTCGTGCTGGAGCTTGGCCAGCACGCTCCAGTATTCGTCCGCGCGGAAGAGTTCGATCTCGCGCTCGCGTTCGCAGATCAGCCGCAGCGCGACCGATTGCACGCGGCCCGCGCTCTTGGCGCCGGGCAGCCGCCGCCACAGCACGGGGCTGAGCGTGAAGCCATAGAGATAATCGAGCGCCCGGCGTGCCAGATAGGCGTCGATCAGCGGCTGATCGAGCTCGCGCGGCGCCTTCATCGCCTCGGTAACCGCCGTCTTGGTAATGGCGTTGAAGGTGACCCGATCGACCTTGGCGGGCAGCGTCTTGCGCTTGGCCAGCAACTCGCGGACATGCCAGGAAATCGCCTCGCCCTCGCGGTCGGGGTCGGTCGCGAGCACGAGCCGCGTCGCCTGTTTGGCGGCGTCGCTGATCTCCTTGAAGCGGCTCTGCTTGTCGCGATAGAGTTCCCAGTCCATCGCGAAATCCTCGTCCGGGCGGACGCTGCCATCCTTGGGCGGCAGGTCGCGGACATGGCCGTATGACGCCAGGACCTTGAAGTCCTTGCCGAGGTATTTCTCGATGGTTTTCGCCTTGGCGGGCGATTCGACGATGACGAGTTGCATGTGTGTCTGGAACGTCCCTTACGTGTGCGTATGCGTATACGCGCGAAAATGGGGTCGGTATTCGCGAGGCGTCAAGCGCGATATTCGCGAACGATGCAGGAGCGGCGGCGGGTGGACAGGAGGATGGATTGCTGAGCCGGGCGGCGGAGGCGATCCGCTCCTGACCCGCTTCGCGCGCGATTTACAAGGGGTTTGCCAGCGCAGCTTCTGTTCGCGCGATGTAATCGCGGGTCAGCGGGAGAACGCGGCGGTCGCGGCAGTACTGAATCTGGTAATTGCACATGCCGCCGTTTTCGAAGCTCGAGGTCGCCCCGGCAAGGTAGAAGGTCCACATCCGGAAGAAGCGTTCGTCGTACATCGCGACGATCTCGTCACGATGGGCCATGCAATTGGCGTACCACGCCCGCAGGGTCTTGGCGTAATGCAGCCGCAACATCTCGGTGTCGCTGGCGATCAGGCGGAATTTCTCGCTCGCGGCGACCGTCTCCGACAGCGCGGGGATATAGCCGCCGGGAAAGATGTATTTGCGGGTGAAGGCGTCGGTCGTCCCGGGCGATCCGATCCGGCCGATCGTGTGCAGCAGCATCACCCCGTCGTCGGCGAGCAGATTGGCGCAGGCCTTGAAGAAGGTCGGGAATTGCGGCCGCCCGACATGTTCGAACATGCCCACCGAGACCAGGCGATCGTAGCGCTTCCCGCGTTCGGGCAGTTCGCGGTAATCGACCAGTTCGAAGGCGACCCGGTCGGCCACGCCCGCTTGTCTGGCGCGTTCCTCGGCTAGGGCCAGCTGTTCGCGCGATAGCGTGATGCCGGTCACCTGGATATCGAACTTGCGCGCGAGGTAGATCGCCATCCCGCCCCAGCCGCAGCCGATGTCGAGCACGGTCTGCCCATCGCGTAGCGCCAGCTTGGCGGCGATATGCGCCAGCTTGGCCTCCTGTGCCTGCGCCAGCGTCTCGACCCCCTCGCCCCAATAGCCGCAGCTGTACTGCATATGTTCGGGATCGAGCATCAGGCGGTAGAGATCGTTTCCGATGTCGTAGTGATGCGAAACGTTGCGCTGCGAGCGCAACCGGTCGTTGAGCGCTTCGCGGGCGAAGGCGATCCGGTTGCCGAAACGGCGCAGCGGACTGGGTTCGCCGATCGATCCACCGCGATCCCACGGTGCGTTGGTGCGCAGCAGCTCGACCAGTTCCATGATCCCGCCCCGCTGCAGCGTCAGGCGACCGTCCATATAGGCTTCGGCAGCGCCGAGGCGGGGATCCATGACGATGTCGCGCGGCGCGCGCTTGTCGGCGAAGGTCAGCGCGACATCGGGGAAACCCTCCGCCGGGTCACCGAAAGAGGTCCTTGTGCCGTCGGCGAAGGTGACCTGAAGGGTGCCCCGCTTCACGATCGAGGCAAGATAACGGCTGACCAGAGTCTTGCTCATGGGGAGCGATTACTATTGCCCGGATCCCCCGACGGCCACTCCTTTTTCGCTCCGGCGGTTCGCTGCCCGAACGAGCGCTCTGCTCAGGCCGTCAACGAAACCCGCCCCGCTGCGTGGCGCTCGAGCCGGCCGGCGATCTCCAGTTCGAGCAGCGCGAGTTGCACCGCCGCCGCGCTGGTCCCCGACTGGCGGATGAGCTCGTCCACTGCGACCGGGGCGGTGGTGAGCAGCGCTTCGATCTTTGCTGGCTCCGCCTCGGCCAGTTCCTCGGGCGCGCAATCGAACGCCGCGGCGGGTTCGCGGAAGGTCGAGCGCGGCACGCCGTCGAAGCCCGAGAGCAGTTCGATCACGTCCTCGGGCGATTGCACCAGCACCGCGCCTTCGCGGATCAGGTGATTGCCGCCATGGCTGCGCGGCTCGAGCGGGCTGCCGGGGATCGCCATCACCTCGCGCCCCGCCTCGCCCGCCAGCCGCGCGGTGATGAGGCTGCCCGATTTGACCGCCGCCTCGACCACCAGCGTGCCCGCCGCGAGCCCGGCGATGATCCGGTTGCGGCTGGGGAAATGGCTGCCGCGCGGCTCGGTGCCCGGCGGCTGTTCGGCGAGCAGCAGGCCCTCGCTCGCGATCCGTTCCTGCAGCGCGGCATGCTGAGGCGGATAGGCGATGTCGATACCGCTGGCGATCACGCCGATGGTGCGGGGAAACGCACCCTCGTGCGCCGCACCGTCGATCCCGCGCGCCAACCCCGAGACGACGGTGAACCCCGCCTCCGCCAGCGCGGAGGCGAAATCGCGCGCCAGCTTGACCGCCGCGGCGCTGGCGTTGCGCGCGCCGACCATCGCGACGCAGGGCTGCGAGGCCAGCGCCAGGTCGCCGCGCCAGGTCAGGATCGGCGGCGCGCTTTCGAGCTGGGCCAGCAGCGCGGGATAGTCGGGCTGGTCGTGGAACAGGTATTTCGCGCCCGCCTTGCGCACCGCCTCGATCTCGCGCTCGATGCTCTGGGCGGGAGCGGCGCGATAGGCGCGTCCGCCGCGGCTGCCGAGTTCGGGCAGCGCCGCGAGCGCCTCGACCGCACTGCCGAACCGCGCGAGCAGCTGGGTGTAGCTGACCGGGCCGATATTGGGCGAGCGCAGCAGGCGGATGCGGGCGAAGGCTTCGGCCTGATCGAGCGTCTCCGCCACCTCGTCATCCCAGCGAAAGCTGGGATCTCCCGCAGGTGGAGGACCGGGAGGAAAGCGATCCCAGCTTTCGCTGGGATGACGGATGGACGGCGGGTTTCACCCCTTGCTGCCCACCCGCGGCTCGGTCCCCGCGGCGAGCCGCTTGAGATTGGCGCGGTGGAGCCAGATCACCAGCAGCGCGATCAGCGCCAGCACCGGCACGAAGGCGGGGTAGCCGAGCAGCGCCGCCGCCAGCGCCGCAGCGACCACCGCGCACATTCCCGCCAGCGAGCTGATCCGCGATGCCGCCAGCACGCCCAACCAGACCAGCCCGTAGGCCAGTCCCAGCGGCCAGGCGAGGCCGAAGCAGACCCCCGCATTGGTGGCGACGCCCTTGCCCCCCTTGAAGCCCAGCCAGACCGGAAAGCAATGCCCCAGTACCGCTCCCAGCGCCGCGGCGGGGACCGGGCCGAAATAAGCCGCTGCGCCTTCGGGCTGTGCGAACAGCCGCCAGGCGAGCAACACCGCGAAAAAGCCCTTGGCGAGATCGAGCAGCAGCACCGCCGCCGCCAGCCCCTTGCTCCCGGTGCGCAGCACATTGGTCGCGCCGATATTGCCGCTGCCGATCTGCCGGATGTCGCCCTTGCCGCCGAGCCTGGCGAGGATCAGTCCGAAGGGGATCGAGCCCAGCCCGTAGCCGAGCAGCGCGGCCCAGAGTGTAGCGATCGTGAACTCGGTACCCATGTCTGCGCGATCCCCCAAAATCGGTTCGGGCGCCCCTTGTCCAAACGCCGCCCTTTCGCCTACCGCATCTACCGGAAGCAAGGCCCTTTCGACAAGCTCAGGACAAACGGAATTGGACGAACCCGAGCCGCATACCCCGATCCTGGTGTTCGATTCCGGCGTCGGCGGACTGACGGTGCTGGCGCAATTGCGCAAGCTGCTGCCGCAGGCGCCGGTGATCTATGCCGCCGACATGGCCGGGCTGCCCTATGGCGCCAAGAGCGAGGCCGAGGTGGCCGCGCGGGTCGCGGGGCTGCTCGGACGGATGGCCGAACGCTACCAGCCGCGGCTGATCTGCCTCGCCTGCAACACCGCCAGCACGATCGCATTGGGCATGGTGCGCGAAGTGCTCGAGACACCGATCGTGGGCACGGTGCCCGCGATCAAGCCCGCGGCCGCGCTCACCAAAAGCGGCACCTTCGGCCTGCTCGGCACCGAAGCGACCATGCGGCAAGCCTATGTCGACGAACTCGAACGCGAGTTCGCCAAGGGCAAGGTGCTGCTGCGCCACGGCGCCAACGGGCTGGTGCCGCTGGCCGAGGCGAAACTGCGCGGCGAGCCAGTCTCGGTCGATGCGGTGGCACACGAAGCCAAGGGGCTGGTGCTCCAGCAGGGCGGCGAGGCGATCGACACGGTGGTGCTCGCCTGCACCCATTTCCCGTTGCTGGCGGAGGAGCTGCGCGCCGCCTTCGGCGAGGACGTCACCCTGCTCGACGGATCGGAAGGCATCGCGCGGCGGATCGTCGCGCTGACGCAGGGCCAGCGCTTCGAGCGCAGCCGCTCCGATTTCGCGGTCACCACCGGCGACCTCGCGGATTTCAGGAAGCTGGCCGCGGCCTTCGCGGCGCAGAAGATAACCCGGCTCGAAAGCTTCTGAACCCTTGCGAGTCATTCGCAAAGATCGCGGTGGCAAATCGCCCGAATTCTCCCTAGATCGACCTCCGAAATTGCCGCCGCTGGCGGCGCGACGAAGCGGTGACGCGTGAACTACGGACAGGTTTTCGACCAGGCGATCGACCGGCTGCATGCCGAGGGCCGCTATCGGGTGTTCATCGACATCATGCGCAACAAGGGGGCCTACCCCAATGCGCGCTGCTTCCACGGCCACAACGGTCCCAAGCCGATCACGGTGTGGTGCTCCAACGACTATCTCGCGATGGGGCAGCACCCCAAGGTGATCGAGGCGATGGAAAACGCGCTGCACGATGTCGGCGCCGGTTCGGGCGGCACGCGCAACATCGGCGGCAACACCCATTTCCATATCGAGCTCGAGCGCGAGCTGGCCGATCTTCACGGCAAGGACGGCGCGCTGCTGTTCACCAGCGGCTACGTCTCCAACGACGCTACGCTCTCGACGCTGGCCAAGCTGCTGCCGGGCTGCGTGATTTTCTCCGACGAATTGAACCATGCCAGCATGATCGCCGGCATCCGCAATTCGGGCTGCGAGAAGCGGGTGTTCCGCCACAATGATCTCGAGCATCTCGAGGAACTGCTCGCCGCCGAGGACGAGTCCGCCCCCAAGCTGATCGCTTTCGAGAGCGTCTATTCGATGGATGGCGATGTCGCCCCGGTCCACGCGATCTGCGATCTCGCCGAGAAATACAACGCGCTGACCTATATCGACGAGGTCCATGCGGTGGGAATGTACGGCGCGCGTGGCGGCGGGATCACCGAGCGCGACGAGGCGGCGCATCGGATCGACATCATCGAAGGCACGCTGGGCAAAGCCTTCGGGGTGATGGGCGGCTATATCGCGGCCGACAACCGCGTGATCGACTGCATCCGCTCCTATGCGCCCGGCTTCATCTTCACCACCTCGCTAAGCCCCGTGCTGGTTGCGGGCGTGCTCGCGTCGGTCAGGCATCTCAAGGGGTCGAGCGAGGAGCGCGAGGCGCAGCAGGCCAATGCCGCGATGCTCAAGGCGATCCTTGGCGAGCGCGGGCTGCCGGTGCTGCCTTCGACCACGCATATCGTGCCCTTGATGGTGGGCGATCCGGTGCGCGCCAAGAAGATCAGCGACATTCTGCTCGCCGAATACGGCGTCTATGTGCAGCCGATCAACTTCCCCACCGTGCCGCGCGGGACCGAGCGGCTGCGGTTTACGCCCGGCCCGGCGCATACGGTCGAGATGATGCACGAACTGGGCGAAGCGCTGGTCGAGATCTGGACGCGGCTGGACATGGACCTCGCCAAGGCCGCCTAGCCCGCGCTGCCTGACCTGCAAGGGATTTGCGCAAACCCGCCACTGCGCTACCACGCCTGCACAACGCAGGAGATAGCATGAGCGGGACGCCCGAGCAGACATATGCCGAAATCGTGAGCGGTCGCCGCTCGACGCGCGGCTACCTCGACAAGCCGGTTCCGCGGGCACTGATCGAGGAAGTTCTTGCCCTCGCCATGCGCTCGCCATCCTCGATGAATACGCAGCCGTGGCATTTGCACGTCATCACCGGCGAACCGCTCGACCGCATCCGCAAGGGCAATACCGAGCGCATTCTCGCGGGCGAGCCCGACAGCCGCGAGTTTCGCCGCGGTCAGCCCTTCGCCGGCGTCCACCGCGATCGCCAGATCGGCGTCGCCAAGCAGCTGTTCGGCGCCATGGGCATCGAACGCGACGACAAGGAAGCACGTCAGGACTGGGTGCTGCGCGGCTTCCGCCAGTTCGATGCACCCGTCTGCGTGATCGTGGCGTACGACCGCGAACTCTCCGAAAGCGACGACACCGCTTTCGACTGCGGCGCGCTGACCACCTGCCTCGTCAACGCGGCGTGGTCGCGCGGCCTGGGCTGCGTGATCAACTCGCAAGGGATCATGCAGAGCCCGGTGGTGCGCGAGCACGCCGGCATTCCCGACGATCAGGTGATCCTGAAGGCGGTGGCGATGGGCTGGCCCGACGAGGAGTTCCCGGCGAACGCAGTGGTGAGCACCCGCAAGCCGCTGGAGGAAGCGGCGCGGTTCGTCGGCTTCGACGATCGGCAAGAGTGATCAGAACGGCCGGAATTCTCGGGTGGCGGGAAACACCGGCATTGCCCCAGCATCCCAAGGCCCGTTACTAATAACAATTGTTAATTTAACTATTATCAGTCTCGCTTCGATTATTACCCGCCAGGCTTTTCGCGATTCTCTGGAACCGTCCCGCCTTTCTCCCGTTCATTGACCATACACACAGTCAAAGAAGGGAGAAATTATGGCAGAGATTCCTATAGAAAAGAAATCTGGCTCCAAATGGCTTTGGATTCTGCTGGCTTTACTTGCGGTAATCCTGCTGGCGTGGTGGCTTTTGGATAACGACGGCGACGATGTCGTCGAATACACTGACGATACCGTCGCTGTAGCCCCCGTGGCGACCGATGCGCTCGTCGTGGGCGAAAGCGTCGACCTCGACGCGGTCGAAGTGACCGAGTTGGCCGGCGACATGGCCTTCTACATCGAAATGAACGGCCAGCGCGTGCCGGTGTTCTTCGACCAGGTCCCCACCCCCGGCGATGCGACCGAAGGCGAATACGACATCAATCCCGGCTCGATCCTCAACATCGAGGGCGAAGTCCGCTCGGCGACCGATACGCTTCCGGCCAATGCCGATCCGTCGATCCTCGGCACCTCGCAGAACTACATTTTCGCAAATTCGATCGAGATGGTCGGTAGCTGATACCGGCGGCGGTTCTCTGCCGTAACGACCCCCGATCCTCACAATCAACTCAGGAGAAACATCATGCGCCACGACAAACGATACGAAAAGCTCGACGCCCTCGGCGACTGGAAGCTCGAGCACAAATCGCAGGACATCCGCGGCATGCCGCTGGTCAGCCCCGCAGGTGAACAATTCGGCATCATCGACGATCTGCTCGTCGATCGCGACAACGAACGCGTGATGGCCGTTCGCCTCGAAGATGGCCGCGTCACCCCGGTCGAACCGCTCGACATCCACGACAATTGCGTCGTCTATGGCGAAGAAGCGGTCGCTTATGCCGATCGCGGCGTCAAGGAAGGCCATGTGGTCGACGAAGAAGTCGTCCCCGTCGTCGAAGAGCGCGTCGCCGTGGGCAAGCGCGTCGCCGATCGTGGCCGCGTCATCAACGTCCATACCGATGTCGTCACCGACAAGGTGAGCGAAGACGTGCACCTGCGCACCGAGAACGTCTCGGTCGAGAAGCGTCCGGTCGATGATCGCCGCGTATCCACCAAGGATGCCAACGCGATGCTCGACGGCAAGTCGGTCACCATGACCGAGCGCAACGAAGAAGCCGTGGTCGCCAAGGACGCCGTCGTCACCGACGAAGTCGTGGTCAAGAAGACCGCCGGCGACAAGGTCGAACACGTCGATGAAACCGTCCGCAAGACCAAGGTCGACGTCGACACCGACGACGCCCGCCGCCGCTAACCGCGTGCGATAGGTAAGGAATGGGCTGGCAGCGGAGACCCCGCTCCCGGCCCTTTTCCGTTCAGGATGGAGCCCCAGAGATGACAAGAACCGACAAGACAGATCCCGCCCGCGGAACGGTCGTGGAGGAAGCGGTCCTCCCGGTCGTGGAGGAACGCGTACGGATCGACAAAACCGTCGAACAGGGTCGCACCGTAACGGTGACGACCCGCCCGGTAACCGAGACCGAAACACTGAGCCAGAAGCTGGCGCACGAACGCGTGACCGTGGAGCGCGTCCCCATCGGCCAGGTGGTCAGCGAAATGCCCTCGGTCCGCGAGGAAGGCGACCTGACGGTGATCCCGGTGGTCGAGCAACGCGCCCGGGTGGTGGTGGAACAGGTGCTGGTCGAGGAGATTCATCTGCGCCGCACGCGCGAGGAAACCGTCGAGAATTTCGAGGTCGAGCGTCAGCGGACCGAGGTCGATATCGACGAATGATCCGCCAGCAATAAGAACGACGCGGGGCGGGAGCGAACTCCCGCCCCGCTCGCGTTTCAGCGCAGGCTCACCACATTGTCGCTGACCTTGCGCGCCCGGCTCCCGTCATAGAGGCTGGCCATCGGCTCGTCCTCGACGATTAGGCTCTGGGTCGCGCCGAAGCCGTTGAAATCGGTCTTCATCGCCGCGCCATAGGCGCCCAGCATGCCGATCTCGATATAGTCGCCCGCCTGGATGTCCTCGGGCAGCGCGAAGGGACCGGGCATGTAGTCCGCATCGTCGCAGGTCGGCCCGTAGAAGGCGAATTCCGCCTCGGGCTTTATGAGGTCGTCCTCGAGCGCGCGGACCGGGAATTTCCAGTCGACATGCGCGGCATCGAACAATGCGCCGTAGGCGCCGTCGTTGATGTAGAGTTCCTCGCCGCGACGCTTTTCGACCTTGACCACCAGCGACGAATATTCCGCGCACAGCGCACGGCCGGGCTCGCACCAAAGCTCGGCATTGTAGGCGATCGGCAGCGCGTAGAAGTGCTGGTGGATGATGGTGAAATAGTCTTCGAGCGGCGGCGGCTCGAGCCCGGGATAGACGCTGGGGAAGCCTCCGCCGACGTCGATCATGTCGATCACCACCGATGCCTCGGCGATCGCTGCGCGGGTGCGGTCGAGCGCCTGGACATAGGCGAACGGGCTCATCGCCTGGCTGCCGACGTGGAAACACACGCCCAGCCAGTCCGCATGCTGGCGCGCCTGCTGGAGCAACAGCGGCCCCTCGGTGAGGTCGCAGCCGAACTTGCTGGCAAGGCTGAGCTCGGAAAATTCGGAGGACACGCGCAGCCGGACGCACAGCCGCAGATCGGTGGCCGCTTCCCCGGCCTCGTCGGTGCAGGCAGCGACGATCTTCTCCAACTCCTCGACGCTGTCGAGGCTGAAGGTTTTGACCCCGTGGACCCGGTAGGCCTCGCGGATCGCGCTCGGCGCCTTGATCGGGTGCATGAAGCACAGCACCGCTTCGGGCAGGATTCCGCGCACCAGCCGCACCTCGGCGATCGAGGCGACGTCGTAATGCGTCACGCCGGCGTTCCAGAGCACGCGCAGCAGCTCGGGCGAAGGATTGGCCTTCACCGCATAGAGCGACTTGCCCGGAAACTTCTCGACGAAGAAGCGCGCCGCACGCGTGGCGGCGTGCGGACGGTTGAGAATGACGGGTTCGTCAGGCGCGAGAGCGCGAACTACGGACCGGGCGTCGGGATAGGTGAGCAATTCAAGGGACCCCCAAAACGGTTAGGTTTCGTGACACTGCCTAGCGGTCGTGAGTCCCACCCTTGTTGAAGGGGCTTCGGCAGCGGAGGAGCGCATGTAGGGCCTGCGCGTGCAAAAGCAAGCGGATTCCCCGCGGCCAGCAACGGCCGGTCGCAGCGACATTTCAGGACAGCCGGTTGCGGAAATCCTCATAGCCGAAGCTCCTGACCAGTTCGAGCGCATCGCTGTCGCTGTCCCACAGCCAGATCGAGGGCAGCGGGACGCCGTTGAATGTGTTGGTCTTGACCATCGAATAATGCGCCTGGTCGAGGAAGGCGATCCGCTGCCCCGGTTCGGCGGGGACCGGGAGGCGGTAGTCGCCGATCACGTCGCCCGCGAGGCAGGAGGGACCGCCCAGCCGCACTGCACTGCCCTCGCCGGTCTCGTGGAGCCCCGTCTCGTTCAGCATGGCCGGGCGATAGGGCGCCTCGATCACATCGGGCATGTGGCAGGTGGCGGAGACATCGGTGATCGCGAAGGGGACCTCGTTGACCCCGGTGTCGAGAATCGTCCCGACCAGGATGCCGGCATCGAGCGCCACCGCCTCGCCCGGCTCGAGATAGATTTCGGCGCCGGTGTCATCCTTGGCGTCGCGCAGGAACTCGATCAGCTCATCGCGCTGGTAATCGGCGCGGGTGATATGGTGCCCACCGCCCATGTTGATCCATTTGAGCTGGCCGAAATAGGGTTCGATCGCATCGAATACCCGGTCCCAGGTCTGCGCCAGCGGCGCGAAATCCTGTTCGCACAGATTGTGGAAATGGATCCCCTCGACGCCCTCCATATGCTCCTCGGTGAGCTGGTCGAGCGGGAAGCCCAACCGCGAGCCGGGGCTGGAGGGATCGTAGCGCGGCACTTCGCCGGTGGGGACTTGCGGATTGATGCGCAGGCCGACGTCGAAATCGCCGCCGGTCGCCCGCGCCTGGTCCATGATCAGCGCGGCGCGGCGCATCTGCGCGGGCGAATTGAAGATCAGATGATCCGAGAGGCGACAGATTTCCTCGAGATCCTCGGGCTTGTAGGCGGCGCAATAGGTGGCGATCTCGCCATCGTAGAACTCGCCCGCGAGCCGCGCTTCCCACAGCCCCGAGGCGCAGACCCCGTCGAGATACTCGCCGATCAGCGGCGCGACCGACCACATCGAAAAGGCCTTGAGCGCCGAGAGCACCTTGATTTCGGCGGCGTCGCGGATCTCGGCCAGCACCTGACAATTGGCGCGCAGCTTCGCGGCATCGACCACGAAAGCGGGGCTGTCGACGCGCGAGAGGTCGAACTGCGCAAAGGCGCCCGGATCGCCGGCTTTGGTTTCCATTTTCAGTCCAGTCTCAATAGGGCCCGCTCGTCATTGCGAGGAGCCCCGAACTTGCTTTGGGGCGACGTGGCAATCCAGTTTCCGACGCTGCGAATCATAAACCGCCGAGCCATGGATTGCTTCGCTGCGCTCGCAATGACGAGAGCTGTGGAATCATTCAGTTGCGCGCATCAGAAACCTACCGGCCCGTCGAGCTCTTTGACATCCCACGGCAGGCCGTGCGCGTTGAGCATCTCCATGAAGGGATCGGGGTCGAATTCTTCCATGTTGAACACGCCCCCCTGTCCATTCGGGCCCTTCCACTTGCCCTGCAGCACCATCGCGCTGCCGATCATCGCGGGTACGCCGGTGGTATAGGAAACCGCCTGGTTGCCGGTTTCGGCATAGGCGTCCTCGTGGTCACAGATATTGTTGATGTAGAAGGTTTTCTCGCCGGAACCGTCGAGCGCCTCGCCGGTCGCGATAACGCCGATATTGGTCTTGCCCTTGGTGGTCTCGCCCAGCGATTCGGGCTTGGGCAGCACCGCGGCGAGGAACTGCAGCGGGACGATCTCGCGGCCCTGGTATTTGACCGGCTCGATGCTGGTCATGCCGACGTTCTGCAGCACGGTGAGATGCGTGATGTACTGATCGCCGAAGGTCATCCAGAAGCGCGCGCGCTCGAGTTCAGGGACGAAGCGCGCGAGGCTTTCCAGCTCCTCGTGGTACATCATGTACATGTTCTTGGGGCCAACGGCCTCGAAGTCGAATTCGACCTTTTTGGCCAGCGCCGGGGTCTCGACAAAGCCGCCGTTTTCCCAGTGGCGCGCGGGCGCGGTGATCTCGCGGATGTTGATCTCGGGGTTGAAATTGGTGGCGAAATGCTGGCCGTGATCGCCGCCATTGCAGTCGAGAATATCGAGCTGGCGGATGGTCTTCAGCTTGTGCTTCTTGAGCCACATGGTGAAGACCGATGTCACGCCGGGATCGAAGCCCGATCCCAGCAGCGCCATGATCCCGGCCTGCTTGAAGCGGTCGTGATAGGCCCACTGCCATTTGTACTCGAACTTGGCCTCGTCCTTGGGCTCGTAATTCGCGGTGTCGAGATAGTGCACACCGGCCTCGAGGCAGGCGTCCATGATCGGCAGGTCCTGATAGGGCAGCGCCAGATTGACGACCAGGCTGGGCTGCACCTTGCGGATGAGGTTGACCATCGCCGGAACTTCCTCGGCATCGATCTCGTAGGTGGCGACGTTCTGGCCGGTGCGCTCCTTGACGCTCTGGGCGATGGAATCGCATTTCGATTTGGTGCGGCTGGCGAGATGGATGTCCGCGAAGATATCCGCATTCATCGCCATCTTGTGCACGCATACCGAACTGACGCCGCCCGCGCCGATGACCAGGACTGTCGACATAATAACTCCATTGCTTGCCCGACCGGCGCGCTCGCGGGGCCGATCCGTGGTGCTTGCTCACATAGGGAAATGCGCTAGCCCCGCAACATGATCCGAGAAACCATCCGCATGCCCACCCGAGAAGGCGTCCTCGCCGCCGCCCAGAGCATCGCCGCGATCCTGCCGCCCACCCCGCTGCTGCCGGTGGAGATCGGCGGCGTGCGCTGCCATGTGAAGGCCGAGACGCTGCAGCCGGTGGGCGCGTTCAAGATCCGCGGCGGCTGGTGGCGGCTCTCGAACCTGACGCCCGAGGAGCGCAAGCGCGGCGTGGTGGCGGTGTCGAGCGGCAATCACGCGCAGGGCGTGGCCTGGGCGGCGCGGCGGCTGGGAATTCCCGCAGCGATCGTGATGCCACGCAACGCGCCCAGGGTGAAGCTCGAGGCGACCAGGGCGCTGGGCGCGGAGATCGTGCTCTACGACCGTCCCGGCGAGGACCGCGACGAGGTCGCCGCGCGCGAGGTCGAGCGGCGCGGTGCGGTGCTGGTCCATGCCTTCGGCGATGCATGGGTGATCGAGGGCCAGGGCAGCGCGGGTATCGAGATCGCGGCCCAGCTGGGCGGCGAGCCCTCGCGGATCCTCGTGTGCTGCGGCGGCGGCGGACTGGCGGCCGGGCTCGCGCTCGCCTGCCCCGGCAGCGCGGTGGTGCCGGTCGAGCCGGAAGGCTGGGACATGGTCGGGCAGGCGTTGGCGAAGCGGGAAATCGTCCGCGTGGGCACCAATCCGCCCGCGACCATCTGCGACGCACTGCAGCCCGATGCGACCAAGCCGATCAATCTGGCGGTGCTGCAGGATCGCGCCGAACCGGGCGTCACCGTCTCCAACGAGGAGGTTCGCGCGGCTCAGCGCTTCGCGTTCTCGACGCTGCGGCTGGTGGTCGAACCGGGCGGCGCGGCGGCGCTGGCGGCGGCGCTGGCGGGCAAGGTTACGCTCGACGAACGCAGCGTGGTGATGCTGACCGGGGGCAACACCGATGCCGCCAGCTTCGCCGCGACGATTGCCGGAACCGGCGCACCGTAAACAGCGCGTTTGACAATCTTCCGCCGCCGCCTAGTTTCGCGCGCAACAGGGAGGAACTTCAATGCAAGCTCAAATGCTCGCGCCGGCCGCCGTGCTGGTGCTGTGGACTCTCATCATGCTGTTCTGGATGGCGTTCACCCGCCTGCCCGCGATGAAGGGCCTGGGTGGCGGGTTGAAGGACGCCAAGCCCGGCGGCCGAGGTCAGGATCTCGATGGCGTCATTCCCGACAAGGTCCAGTGGAAGGCGCACAATTACATTCATCTGCACGAGCAGCCGACCATCTTCTACGCCACCGCGCTGATCTTGGCGGTGATGGGCGCGGGCGCGCTGGATGTGGTGCTGGCGTGGATCTACGTCGCGCTGCGGATCGTCCACTCGGTCTATCAGGCGACCGTCAACGTCGTGAAGATCCGGTTCCTGTTCTTCATGCTCTCGACCTTCGCGCTGCTGGTGCTGGCGGTGCGCGCGGTGATGGCGACGCTGCTGTTCGATCCGGGTCTGGCGCCCAGCTGATGGAAACCGCGATCGCCCAGTCCGCCATCCTCCAGCCGGTCGTGGCGCTGCTGGCCTGGACGATGGTGATGTGGCTGTGGATGTACGCCACCCGCCTGCCTGCGATGACAAAGGCGGGGATCGCGCCGAACGATGCCCGCAAGACCGGCGTCCTCGACGAGCGCCTGCCCGCGCAGGTCCAGTGGAAGGCGCACAATTACAACCATCTCCACGAGCAGCCGACCGTGTTCTACGCGGTCTGCCTGCTGCTCGCGATGGTGGGCTGGGGCGACGGGTTCAACGCGTGGCTTGCCTGGGCCTATGTCGGTCTCAGGGTGGCGCACTCCTTGGTGCAGGCGACCGTGAATGCGGTAGCGGTGCGCTTCGCGCTGTTCGCGCTATCGAGCCTCGTGCTGATCGCGCTGGTCTTCCACGCCGCGATCGGGGTTTTCGACATCCACTTCTAGGCGCTCACTCCGCCGCTTCCTGCTCGGCGGATTCCGCGGCATGGGCGTGGCCGTCGGTGTCGATCTCGAGGTTGGCGAGGAAGCGCTCGGCATCGAGCGCGGCCATGCAGCCCATCCCCGCAGCGGTGACCGCCTGGCGATAGACGTGATCGGTGACATCGCCCGCGGCGAAGACGCCCGGGACTTCGGTCTTGGGGGTGCCGGCTTCGACCAGCAGATAGCCGCCATCGTCCATCGGCAGCTTGCCCTTGAACAGTTCGGTCGCGGGCGAATGGCCGATCGCGACGAAGGCGCCGTCGACCTCGAGCTCGCTCGCCGATCCGTCGACCGTGTCGCGCAGGTTGATATGGGTCAGCCCGCCCGCGAGCGGGTCGCCCGCGAAGCTGTCGACCGCCTTGTTCCACAGCACCGAGATCTTGGGATGATTGAGCAGCCGCTCCTGCAGGATCTTCTCGGCGCGCAGCGAATCGCGGCGGTGGATCAGCGTGACGTCGTCGGAATGATTGGTGAGGTAGAGCGCTTCCTCGACCGCGGTGTTGCCGCCGCCGATCACCGCGACCTTCTTGCCGCGGTAGAAGAACCCGTCGCAGGTGGCGCAGGCCGAGACTCCCTTGCCGCCCAGTTCCTGCTCGCCCGGCGCGCCCAGCCATTTGGCCTGCGCCCCGGTGGCGATCACCAGCGCATCGCCGATATATTCGTCGCCGCTGTCGCCCACCGCGCGGAAGGGCGAACCGCTTTCCAGATCGACCTCGACGATGGTGTCCCACATCATGCGCGTGCCGACATGCTCGGCCTGCGCCTTCATCTCCTCCATCAGCCAGGGGCCCTGCACCACATCGCGGAAGCCGGGATAGTTCTCGACATCGGTGGTGATGGTCAGCTGGCCGCCGGGCTGGAGCCCCTGCACCACGATCGGCTCCATCATCGCGCGCGCGCCGTAGATGGCGGCGGAATAGCCTGCGGGGCCTGAGCCGATGATGAGCAGCTTGGTGCGATGGGTCGCCATGGAAATCTCTCGGTAAAAGCTTGCGGGAAGCGTCTATATGGGAAGCGGAAGCGCCTGTGTCACGCCACCAGGCGCGCGTGCAAGCGGGTGCGCATGGCGTCGTCCACACCTATGACCTGCTCGAGATAGGCGTCGAGCGAGCCGTGGTCGCGGTCCACCTCCTCGCGGTAGGTGGCGAGATAGTCCTCGTGAACCTCGAGCAGCGCGCGGATCGCCGCCTCGTCGAGCTTGCGGCCCAGCCGCTGCTCGATCCCCGGCACCGACTGTTCGCGCAGCACCGACAATGTCGGCGCGGCATTGGTCCGCAGGAATTCGGCGAGCTGATCCTCCTCGCTCGCGCCCAGCACATGCAGCAGCATCATCGCCGCCACGCCGGTGCGGTCCTTGCCCGCGAAGCAATGCACCAGGCTGGCGCCCTCGCGCTCGTCCAGCGCGCGGAAATAGCGTCCGAACATGTCGATCATCGCCGGGTTGCGCGGCATGCGGGTGTAGACCGCGATCATCCGCTGGTGGGCGTATTGCGCGGTCGTCGTTTCCGCATCCACATCCATGTGCGGCGGGCTGGAGCTGGTTTCGCCCTCGTAGAAGATCACCTCGCCATCGAAGCCCTCGACCCGGCGGCAGGGGTTGCGCTCGCGCTCGGAAGTTCCGCGCAGATCGATAACGGTGCGGATATCGAGTTCGGCGATGGCGGCGAGATCGGCATCGCTGGCACCGACATGCTGGCCGGAGCGGTACAGCAGGCCGGTGCGGACATGCCCTCCGCCCGAAACCGACCAGCCGCCGTAGTCGCGGAAATTGTGGATGCCCTGGGTGGGGACGAAGGGTTCTCGAATCATGCGCGCGAGCGTGGCAGCAGGCAGGCCGGGCAACAAGTCCAGTCTAGGCAAGCACGACCTATTCGCTGATGTCCGACTCGGCGGGCACGAGGATCAGCGTCTGGTCTTCCACCCGCCAGCCCGACAGCCGCGACAGCACGTTCATGCCCAGCACATTGGTTCGGCCCAGATTGGGGGCGATCACGACATCGATTCCGCTCGCCTCGACATTGCCGAAGCTGAGCGTGTCGGCGGTGGATATCTGCGCGCTGACCGCACCATTGGCGGTGGTGATACGCACCGGGATGCCGCCGGTACGCGCGGCCAGACCGGCACGATCCGCCACCTCCTGCGAGACGGCGGTCACGGTGGCGCCGGTATCGACCAGGAAATTGGCGGGCACGCCGTTGAGCCGCGCCTCGAGCCAGTAATGGCCATCGGGCGACAGCGGCACCCGCGTCTCGCCACCCTCGACCACCTGCTCCGGCAAGCCGAGCTGCGGCACCGCCAGATCGATCCGCGAATCGAAGCGCGAGAGCTGGAGCACCACGGTGATCAGAATGGCGCCCAGCGCCAGCGTGCTCAGCGTGCGGACCACGCGTCCGGCGGCGATCCGGCGATGCACCATCACCGCGCCGATCCAGCCACCGACCATCGCCACGATGGCGGCGATCAGCAGTTCGAAACGCGGGATCGAGCGCACGATGTCAGCGGTCGCATCGAAGGCCGGGGCGAAAGCGGAAGCGAAGTCCATCACCGCGATATAGGAACGCGACCCCTGCGGGTCCATGAACCGCGGCGGATTGTCGCGCTGGCGTGCGGGGTCACCCCAAATGGGCAATCATGCGATCGGCCAGTTCACGCCCGGAAACCCACGCGCTTTCCACCCGCGGCGCGAGCAGCCAGTCGCCCACCAGCCCCAGCCGCAAGGACGGATCCCACAGCGCGGGCTCTCCCGCGACCGGTTGCGCTCTGGCATAGAGCCAGCGATGCGCGGCTGCGTAGGTCCGCGCGACCGGGGCGACAGCATTCTCGGTAAAGAAAGCCGCGAGCAGCTTTGCGGCAATTGCGTCGGGAGCTTCGTCGAGCCGATCTCGCGTCCATCGCGGCGACGCCTGAAGAACCCAGCTCTCGCTGCCGCTGCGCCCCGGCTTGGCACCGTCGCGCGCCGCCCAAGCCACGGAATCGCCCGTGGCGAGCGTATCGGGCAGCGGCAGAGGCTGCGCGAAACAGGCCATTACCGTCCAGCAGGGCTCCGAGACCGTCCGCTCGGCGCGATCGCCGAACTGCGGCGAAAAGCCCGCGACCAGCAGCCCCGCCTGCTCGGCCGGAACCGCGACGACGGCGGTGGAATGGCTTTCCAGCAACCCCTCGCCATGCAGCATCCACTCACCCGCGACCCGATCGAGCCGGTCGATCCGCGCACCCCAGCGCACATCGAGCCCTTCGGCCATGGCGCGGACCGGCTCGTTCATGCCGGGCACGCCGACCAGCGCTTCGTCGCCCGCGGCGGGCCATGGTGCCACCCTGCCCGCCTGCTGCCACGCCGCAACCTCGGCGCGGAAGCGCTCGTCGCGCGCGGTGAAATATTGCGCTCCGTGGTCGAAGCGCAGCCCGCGCCCCTCCACCGTCACACGCCGGGTCGACATCCTCCCGCCCGGCCCGCGACCCTTGTCGTAAATTTCGACGGTCAGACCGGCCTGCGCCAGCGCGCGGGCACAGGACAGCCCGGCCATCCCGGCACCGATGATCGCGACAGTCATGGCAGCGTCACCCGGTCAGGGCGCCTTGCGCGGATCGGTCGCCTCGGCGAGGATCAGCGAGAAGCGCTCCTTGCTGTCGAGCCAGCGTTTGCGCGGCGACCAGCCGCCCGCGTGGAGCAGCATGTCGGCGCTGCGGCGGGTGAATTTGTGGCTGTTCTCGGTGTGGATCGTCTCGCCTTCCGCCATCGCGAAGCGTTCGCCGGAAACCGAAAACTCGATCCCGTGCATGGCCTCGAGATGCATTTCGACGCGGGCGTACTCGTCGTTCCAGCGTGCGACATGGCGCAGGCTTTCGACCGGGATCGTGCCCTCGAGCTCGCGGTTGATCCGGCGGGCAAGGTTGAGATTGAACTCGCCCGTCACCCCGCCCGCATCGTCATAGGCGGCCTCGAGCACCGCGCGATCCTTGACCAGATCCATCCCGATCAGCAGCAGCGGCTGGACGCCGTGATCGGCCTGCAGCGTCAGACGCATCGAGCGCAGCAGCTCGACCGCAGTCCAGGCGACCATATTGCCGATGGTCGAGCCGGGGAAGAACCCGAGCTTGGCCGCCTTTTCCACTTCGGAGGGTAACGTGACCTCGCTCATGAAATCGGCTTCGACCGGATAGACCGGCAGGCCGGGAAACTTGGCCGAGAGCTCGATGGCCGCCTGGCGCAGGAAATCGCCGGCGATGTCGAGCGGGACGTAGGAGGACGGCGCGATCGCATCGAGCAGCAGCGGGGTCTTGACCGAACTGCCCGAACCGAATTCGACCACAGCGCGTTCAGGGCCGACGGCGGCGGCGATCTCGTCGGCGCGTTCGGTGAGGATTTCGGTCTCGGCGCGGGTGGGATAATATTCGGGGACCCTGGTGATGTCCTCGAACAATTGCGAGCCGGCATCGTCGTAGAGCCAGCGCGCGGGGATCGCCTTGCGGCTGGCGCGCAGCCCCTCGAGCACATCGGCGCGAAAGGCGCGGTCGACTCCGTCCTCGTCGCGATCGACGAGGGTTATTCCTTCGCTGGCGTTCATCACAGATCTCTGGCGAGGCGCAGGCCGGTGAACTGCCAGCGCTGGTGGGGGTAAAAGAAATTGCGATAGCTGGCGCGCGAATGACCACGCGCGGTGGCGCAGCTGGCGCCCTTGAGCACGAACTGCCCGCTCATGAACTTGCCGTTGTATTCGCCCACCGCGCCCGGCGCGGGCTGGAACCGCGGATAGGGCAGATAGCCCGAACGGGTGAACTGCCAGCAATCGCCGAACAGGCCTTCGCTGCCGCGCGGCTGGGGCGGACCGGCCGCGTCGAGCTGGTTGCCCGCGGCGGGATCGTGCGCCGCCGCATTGCCCTCCTGCCCGCGGGCGATGGCTTCCCATTCGCCTTCGGTGGGCAGCCGCTCGCCCGCCCAGCTGGCGAAGGCATCGGCCTCGAAATAGGAGATATGGGTGACCGGAGCATCGGGATCGCGGGGTTGCCAGCCGGAGAGCGTGAACTGCTCGTCCTCGCGCCAGTAGAGCGGCGCGGCGATGCGGTTCTCCTTCACCCAGCCCCAGCCGTCGGAGAGCCACAGTGTCGCGGTTTCGTAGCCGCCATCGGCGATGAATTCGTCCCATTCGCGATTGGTGACCAGCCGGCTGGCCAGCGCGAAGGGTTCGAGCAGCGTTCGATGCGCTGGGCCCTCGTTGTCGAGGGCGAAGCCGGCTTCCTGATGCCCGATGCGCGCAATGCCGCCGGGATGCGCGAGCCAGCCTGCCGCTGCGCTTACCGCCTGCGCACCGGCCCCCGGCGCGGGCGCGTCCCACATCGCGGGACCCAGCGGGTTCTGGAACAGCGCGTGCTTGATATCGGTCAGCAGCAGTTCCTGATGCTGCTGCTCATGCGCTATCCCGAGCGCGATCAGGTCCTCATGCTGCGGATCCTCGAGCAGCGGCTCCATTGCTGCGCTCACATGCGCGCGATAGGCCAGCACCTCGTCGAGCGAGGGGCGCGAGAGCATCCCCCGGGCAAACCGCGCGATCCGCTCGCCCTCGGTTTCGTAATAGGAATTGTGGATGAAGGCCCAGCGTTCGTCGAACAGCGAATAGTCGGCAGCATACTCGCGCAGCAGGAAGGTTTCCCAGAACCAGGTGGTGTGCGCCAGATGCCATTTGGCGGGCGAGGCGTCTTCCATCGACTGGATCGTGGCGTCGGCATCGGAAAGCGGCGCGACCAGCGCCTCGCTCAGCGCGCGGGTGGCGCGAAACCGCTCGGCAAGTCCTGCGGTCGGGGCGGTCCCGGATCTGGTCTGTAGCTGTGCGACGGTAAGACCCCCTTGTAGATGCAGCTGCCGATGCGCGGCGAGCGAGCCTCACAATGACGAGAAACCGCCGTTTCCGAAAGGGGTTCCGGAAAAAACTCCCTACAGAAGCGCTGTCGGACCGCGGGTTAGCGCGGTCGGCCGCTCAGGCTGCGTCGGCGCGGCGCACCTGCGCTTCGGCGTTGAGCATCTCGGCCAGCAGGAACGCCAGTTCGAGCGATTGCGCCGCGTTGAGCCGCGGGTCGCAATGCGTGTGATAGCGATCGCCCAGCGCCTCGTCGGTGATCGCTACCGCGCCGCCGACGCATTCGGTGACATCCTGCCCGGTCATCTCGACATGGATGCCCCCCGGGTGCGTGCCCTCGGCGCGGTGGACCGCGAAGAAGCCCTTCACCTCGCTCAGGATGCGGTCGAAGGGGCGCGTCTTGAAGCCGCTCTCGGCCTTGACGACATTGCCGTGCATCGGGTCGCAGCTCCAGACCACCGGATGGCCCTCGCGCGTCGCCGCGCGCACCAGCGGCGGCAGGCCCTTCTCAACCTTGTCGTGCCCGAAGCGGCTGATCAGCGTGATCCGGCCCGGCTCGCGCGCGGGATTGAGCGTATCGAGCAACCGCAGCAGCGCATCGGGCTCGAGGTTCGGCCCGCATTTCAGCCCCAGCGGATTGCCGATCCCGCGCGCGAATTCGACATGCGCGCTGCCTTCGAAACGGGTGCGGTCGCCGATCCAGACCATGTGCGCGCTGGTGTCGTACCATTCGCCGGTCAGCGAATCGCGCCGCGTCATCACCTGCTCATAGGGCAGCAGCAGCGCCTCGTGGCTGGTGTAGAAAGTGGTGCGCTGCAATTGCGGCATGGTGTGCGGGTCGATCCCGCAGGCTTCCATGAAGTCGAGCGATTCGCCGATCCGGTCGGCGATATCGGCGAATTTGTCGGCCCAGGGGCTGCGGCCCATGAAGTCGAGCGTCCACTGGTGCACCTGCCGCAGATTGGCATAGCCCCCGCCCGCGAAGGCGCGCAGCAGGTTGAGCGTGGCGGCGGCCTGCGAATAGGCGCGCACCATCCGCTGGGGATCGTTGCGGCGGGTTTCGGGGTCGAACTCTATCCCATTGATGTTGTCGCCGAGATAGCTCGGTAGAGTGGTGTCGCCCTGAGTCTCTGTGGGCGAGGAGCGCGGCTTGGCGAACTGCCCCGCCATCCGTCCGACCTTCACCACCGGATGCTTGCTGGCGAAGGTCAGCACCACCGCCATCTGCAGGATCACCCGAAAGGTATCGCGGATGTTGTCGGGGTGGAATTCGGCGAAGCTCTCGGCGCAATCGCCGCCCTGCAACAGAAAGGATTCCCCCGCTGCGACCTGCGCCAGATCCGCCTTGAGCGCGCGCGCCTCGCCCGCGAAGACCAGCGGCGGATGCGAGGTGAGCGTCTCCTGCGCCGCCGCCAGCGCCGCGGCGTCTTCGTAGTACGGCAGATGCCGCGCTTCGAATTGCGTCCAGCTGTCGGGCGTCCACGACTTCGTCATCATCGGTCCATTCATCGGCCACACGGCAGTATCGCCGTCGCGTTGCGCAATTATCGCAAGCGGAACCGCCAGCATGCCGCAAGCATGTTTTGCTTGGCCAGCGCAAAAACCCGATTGCCGGGATCGGGATTTCCGGCCCGGCGTCACCGCCCCAGCGTCAGCGCCCCTGCATGATCGCAGGCGCATTCAAGGTGCGGATCTCGCCAGCAAGTTGCGTATCCTCGGGGATCACCGCCAACCGCCAGCCGTCGCGACCGCCGAAATATTTCTGCGCCAGCTGCGTCATAGCCTCGGGCGTGGTCCGCGAATAATCGGTGAGCAGCGAGCGCAGCAGCGCGATCCTGCGCGGATCGACGGTCGAACCTTCCAGCTGATACAGCCAGAACAGATTGCCGCTCGAGGCGCGCGAGATCGACTGGCGGAGCGGTTCGGTCACCCGCGCGAGCTCGTCGCCATCGGGGGCGGTGGTGGCGAGCTCGTCGGCGATCCGCTCGGCCTCCTGAAAGAAGATCGGAACGTCCTCGGGCTGCAATTGCGCCAGCGCGCTGATCCGGCCACCGCCGGCGATGTCGCTGGGCCATTCGGAGCGCACGACCGGGGCATAGCTCGCCCCCGCCCGCTCGCGCATCGCGTCGAACAGCCGGTTGTTGAACAGCTGGACGAGGATTTCGAGCTGGCGCGATTCGCGCAGGCCCGCCACCCCGCCGCCGCTCGGCCAGGCGATCACCGCCGCAGCCTGATTGGCATCGCCGCGGTGGTAGCGGATCGTGGTGTCCTCGTCGGCGGGGAAGGAGGGCACGCGCGCGGCGATCTCGGCGGGCAGTTCTTCGCGCGATTCCAGCGCCCCGAAGGTCCGCGCCAGTGCCGCCACCGCCTCGTCGCGTTGAAAATCGCCGAAGATCAGCACTTCGATCGGACCCTGCGCCAGCAGCGGTTCCCAGAAGGCGCGGAAGCCGGCGGGATCGCTCGCGGCCAGCGCTGCGAGATCGGGGGTGGCGAAGCGGGCATCGCCATCGCGCAACAGCGCTTCCAGGTCGCGGTTGAGCACTCCCGCGGGACTTGTGGCGAAGCTTTCATAGGCCAGCCGGGCCGCAGCCTGCGCGCGCAGCACCGGGCTTTCGTCCCAGCGCGGCATCTCGAGCTTGGCGGCGAAAAGATAGAGCTGGTCGGCCAGATCCTCCGCGCGGGTCTGCGCGAAGAAGGTGAAGGCCCCCTCGTCGATCGAGAAATCGAAGCCCATCTTGCGCCCGGTGCTGATCCGGTCGAGCTCTTCCTCGCCCAGTTCGCCCACGCCGGAACTGATCAGCGCCATCTCGCCGAGGCGGGCATAGGTGGCCTGGGCCGGGTCGATCGCGCGATAGCCGCCGCCGAAGCGGACCTTGACCGAGACGCGGCCGGGTTCGGCATCATTGTCCCACAGCAGCGCCTTGACGCCATTGGCGAAATCCACCCGCTCGACATCGAGCACTCCGATCGGCCCGGCTTGCACAACATCTCCGGGCTCGCCGATGGGGGGCAGCTCGTCGAAGGCGATCGTGGCGGCGCTGAGCCGGGCGCTGCCATCGGGCTCGACCGGAGCGGACAGCGCGGCGCGCAACCGGTCGGCGTCCGCCTCGCCCGCAGCGGGGGTGACATAGGCGGCGCGGATCACCGGCCCGGAAAACAGCGCGCGAGTGTGATCGAGGATCTGCTGCGGAGTGATCGCATCCTTCATCCCGCGGAAAACGGAGAGCACGGTCTCGGGCGCGGCGACCGCTTCGCGGATATCGACCGCCTGGACGATATCGTCGGCCAGCCTGGCCCCCGCCATCACAGAACGTTCCGCGACGGAGCTTTCGAAGACCTGTTCGAATTCGGCGATCTCGCGATCGATTTCTTCATCGGTCGGCGGGGTCGCGAGCGCATCGGCGATGACCGCGCGGACATCGGTAAGCGCAGTTTCCCAATCCTCGCTGAGCGGCGCGAAGCTGACGAAGGTGGCATCGGTCGAGCGGCTGATATCGTCCTGCCGGACCTGCGCGTAGAGATAGCTGCCGCCAGCCCGGGCGCGCGATTCCAGCCGCCGATTGATCAGCGCCTGCGCCAGCGAATCGCGCAGCAAGCCCTGGTTGTAGGCGATGGTATCCTGCACCGGGCGCCACGGGCGCAGCACGGCGTAGGTCAGGCTGCGCGGCAGATCGGGTTCGACGATCGTCACCGTCTCGCCCACCGGATTGGCGGGATCGGTGCCCGGAGGCGCGAGCGGATCGCCGAAATCGGGAGCCGCGCTCGGTTCGCCGCGGACCTGCCAATCGCCGAACTTGGCTTCGATCTGTGCCGCGAGCAGCATCGGATCGAGATCGCCGACCGCGACGATGACGGTGTTCTCGGGCCGATACCAGCGGCGATGGAAGGCGTTGACGCTGCGTCCCGTCGCCGCCTGCAGCGTTTCCACCGTGCCGATCGGATTGCGGGTGGCAAGCCGCTGGCCGGCGAACAGCGTCGCCCGGCTGGCGTCGGCGCTGCGCTGTGCCGCACCGCCGCGTTCGCGCATCTCGGCGAGGATGATCGGGACTTCGGCGCCCACGGTGGCGTCGCTGAGCACGGGTTCGCGGACCATGCCCGAGAGCAGCTTCATGCTTTCCTCGAGTTTGGCAGGGTCGATATTGGGCAGATCGAGCTTGTAGACCGTGTGGGTCGGGCTCGTCTCTGCATTGGTGTCGCTGCCGAAGGTCGCGCCCAGCCGCTGCCAGGTCGGGATCGCTTCCGACGTGCCGAGATACTTGCTTTCCCGGAACAGCAGGTGCTCGAGCAGATGGGCGTAGCCGCGCTCGTTCTCGGCCTCGTGCAGCGAACCGGCATCGATACGGACCCGGATCGAAGCCTGATCGGGCGGCACGCCGTTGCGGCGCACCGCGTAGCGCAGACCGTTCTCCATCTCGCCGAAAAGCCATTCCTCGTCGCGCGGGACATCGGAACCGCGGTAGATCCACGGCACCTCGTCGCCGGTCTGCAGCGCGGTGGGTGCCGGAGCAGGAGCGGGAGTCGAGACCGGAACCACGATCTCCTGCGCCAGCACCGGGTGCACGGACAGAAGGGCGATCGGGGCGAGGAGAGCAAGCTGCCGGGTGGCGCGCGCGAAAATGGTCATTCGCGGCATATAGGGTGGCATTGGGTGAAGCGGTAGTGAACACGCAGTCCGCTGCACTCTCAAGTGCCGCCTTGTCCCGGTCCTCTGTCCACCCTACATCCAGACCCATGTTCATTGAGACCGAAACCACGCCCAACCCGGCGAGCCTGAAATTCCTCCCCGGCCAGCAGGTGATGGCCCAGGGGACGCGCGAATTCGCTGATCCCGAAGCCGCCGAGGCCAGCCCGCTGGCGCAGGCGATCTTCGACACCGGAGAGGTCGTGAACGTCTTCTTCGGCAGCGATTTCATCTCCGTCACCGCAGCGCCCGGGGTCGACTGGACCGCGCTCAAGCCGCAGGTGCTCTCGATCCTGCTCGACCATTTCGTCGCCGAGGCGCCGCTGTTCGCACCAGGCACCGCCGCCGGAATCGCGGTTCCGCCCGAAGGCGGCGAACTGCTGGTCGAGGAAAACGCCGAAGACGCCGATATCGTCGCCCAGATCAACGAGCTGCTCGACACGCGGGTGCGCCCCGCCGTCGCTGGCGACGGCGGCGACATCCAGTATCGCGGCTTCAAGGACGGGGTCGTCTTCCTGACCATGCAAGGCGCATGTTCGGGCTGCCCTTCATCCTCCGCCACGCTCAAGCACGGCATCGAGGGCCTGCTGAAACATTACGTGCCCGAGGTCGTCGAAGTCCGCGCCGCCTGACTTCCACTCCACTTGCACAGCCATAGGATTTTCATGCCCCAGCAGTTCCACGACAACACGCTGTCCGCCGACGCGCTCGACCAGATCTTCCGCGAGGCGCGCACCTACAATGGCTGGCTCGACAAGCCGGTGAGCGAGGATCAGCTTCACGCGATCTACGAATTGTTCAAGATGGGACCGACCTCGGCCAATATGCAGCCCGCGCGGATCGTGTGGGTCAAGTCGCAGGAACAGAAGAACAGGCTGGCGGAACTGGCTTCGGATGCCAATGCGGACAAGATCCGCGCCGCGCCGGTCACCGCGATCATCGGCTACGACATCGATTTTCACGAGGAACTGCCCTGGCTGTTTCCGCATACCGATGCCAAGAGCTGGTTCGCCGGCGACGAGGCGGGCCGGATCGAAGGCGCCAAGCGCAATTCCGCGCTCCAGGGCGCCTATATGATAATCGCCGCGCGCGCGCTCGGGCTCGATTGCGGGCCGATGTCGGGGGTCGATCTCGACGGAATAACCAAGGAATTCTTCGCCGACCAGCCGCGCCATCGTGCGGATTGGGTCTGTTCGATCGGCTATGGCGACCCGGCCAGTATCTTCGCGCGCAGCCCGCGTCCCGATTTCGACAAATTCACCCGCATCGTTTGAGGGCCGTAGCTTGAAGCTTCCCCGCGGCTGAGGCATCGCCCTTCCATGCGAATGCTCGCGATCGAATGCGCCACCGAAGCCTGCTCCGTCGCCCTGTTCGAAGGCGTGGGAGCCGACGCGCGACTGCTGGACCATCGCCATGAAGTGATCGGGCGCGGCCATGCCGAGCGGCTGGTCCCGATGATCGCCGAACTGCCCGAGCGCGGGCGCGCGGAGCGGATCCTGGTGTCGCTGGGTCCGGGCAGCTTTACCGGCACGCGGATCGGGCTGGCGACGGCGCGGGCGCTTGCTATCGCGTGGGGCGCGCAGGTTGCGGGCTTTGCGACGCTGGGGCTTGTCGCCGCGACGGCGAGGACTCTTCATGACGCCGATGGATCGGCGCTGCTGGTGGCGATGAGCGGGGGGCATGGCGAATATTTCGTCCAGTGCTTCGATGCACAGGGTCTGCCGGTAGCGGACCATCGTTCGCTTGCTCCGGAACAGGCCGCGCATTTCTCCGATGCGCCGCTGGTCGCGGGCAGCAGGGCGGAAGATCTGGTGGCGCTGCGCGGCAGTGGCCAAGCGTTCGAAATCCTGCCCGATGCCCGATTTGCCAGCGCCCTTCCCGCCGCGCTGCTGTCGGATCGCCTCGCGCCGATCTACGGCCGACCGCCGGATGCCAAACTTCCCGCATGACGCAGCAAGAGACGATCGACGCTATCATGCGGGTCATGGAGCGGGCTTTCGATCCGTTCTGGAGGGAGGCCTGGACCCGGCAGCAGGTCGCCGACAGCTTTATGCTCTCCACGACCCATGCGCTGCTGCTCGATGCGCAAGGCGCTATCGCACAAAATCCCGAAGATACGATCGGCTTTGTCCTGTCGCGACACGTGCTCGATGAAGAAGAGTTGCTGCTGGTCGCCATCCTGCCCGAATATCGTGGCCGCAAACTAGGCAAGCGCCTGATCGAACACTCCGCCGCGGCCTCCCGGGGCAGGGCCGCCGCCCGCATGTTCCTCGAGATGCGAGCCAACAATCCGGCCGAACGGATCTATCGCGCCGCCGGATTCGAGCGCATCGGAATGCGCGAGGATTACTATCGGACTGCGGATGGCCAGAAGCTGGATGCGATCACGTTTGGCAAAGATTTAACCAAATGATCGTCTCGTGCGCGGAGTATTACTTCAAATCCGGGACACTGCAGTTGCAATTGCGAACCGATCGGTTCAAGGGGCGCGGCACAAGCCTCGCCGACAAGAGGCCAGTACAAACCGACACGGGTCGCTAAGGATTGAAAATGGATAATTTCGAAACCGACACGAGCGAAATGCTCATCACCCTCACCAGCGATATCGTCGCTGCCCATGTGAGCAACAACAGCGTTTCCGTGGACGAAGTCCCCACGCTGATCTCCAAGATCCACGCTGCGCTCGCTGGTCTCGGCGATCAGGGCGAGCCGGTCGAGGAAATGCCCGATCCCGCCGTATCGGTGCGCGCTTCGGTGAAGCGCGATCATCTCGTCTGCCTCGACTGCGGCAAGAAGATGAAGATGCTCAAGCGTCACCTGACCACCGAGCACGACATGACCCCGGCCGAATATCGCGATCGCTGGAACCTGTCTTCGGATTACCCGATGGTTGCTCCGGAATATGCCGAGACGCGTCGCGACCTCGCCAAGAAGATCGGTCTGGGCCGCAAGCCCGGCCAGCAGCGCGGCCGCAAGAAGAAAGCCGACTGAGCCGAGGCCGAAGCTTGAGCAAAACGCCCCGCCCCCCTATGGGTGCGGGGCGTTTTTGTATTGGAGCATGACTTGCAGCAGCGGATCGACCTCGAACAGCTTTGCGCCGACAAAGGGCTGCGCATCACCGAGCAACGCCGCATCATTGCGCGCGTCCTCTCGGAAAGCGACGATCACCCGGATGTCGAGATGTTGCACGAACGCGCCGCGGCGATCGACGCCAAGATCTCGATCGCCACGGTCTATCGCACCGTTCGCCTGTTCGAGGATGCCGGCATTCTCGACCGCCACGATTTCGGCGACGGTCGGGCTCGCTACGAAGCCGCGCCCGAGGCGCATCACGATCACCTGATCGATGTCGAAAGCGGCAAGGTGGTCGAATTCGTCGATCCCGAACTCGAAGCGCTGCAGAAGCAGATCGCCGAGAAGCTGGGGTACCGGCTCGTCGATCACCGGATGGAACTCTATGGCGTCCGGCTCGACCGCGAGGACTGAGACCCGCAGCGCCGCGCGGCTGGCCGCGATGCGCGGCGAGCCCGCCCAACTCGACTGGTCGGACAGGCTCCGGCTCGCGCTGCGCGCCGCGGGAATCGTGGCGCTGCTGATCGTGTTCGTGCCGCTGCATTACCTGTTCCGCATCTTCGCCTATGGCTCGCCTTTCCCGATGTATTTCCTGCGCTATGTGGCTCGGGTATCGGGCGCCAAGGTCGAGATCGTCGGCACCCCGCTTCGGCGCGACGTGTTCTTCATCGCCAATCATGTTTCCTGGATCGACATACTGGCGCTCGCAGGCGCCAGCGGGACGGCGTTCGTGGCGAAATACGAATTGTCGCAGGTGCCGGTGATCGGCTGGCTGTGCTCGCTCAACCGGACCGTCTTCGTCCAGCGCGAGAACCGGCTCGGGGTTGCGGCACAGATCAACGCACTGCGCGAGGCGCTGGCCGACAATTGGTCGGTGACGGTATTCCCCGAAGGCACCACCACCGACGGCCATTCGCTGCTGCCGTTCAAATCCTCGATGCTCTCGGTGCTGGAACCGCCGCCGCCGGGCGTGCTCGTCCAGCCGGTGATGCTCGACTATGGCACTGCGGGCGAGGAAATCGGCTGGATCGGCGAAGAAAGCGGGCTCGACAACGCCAAGCGGATTCTGTCGCGGCGCGGCAGCTTTCGGGTGCGGATTCATTTTCTCGAACCCTTCAGCCCCGAGAAGCACCGCGGACGCAAGGCGATCGCCGCTCGGGCCCGCGAGGCGATCGAGGAGGCACTGCTGACCGCCCTCGGCCACCCCTTGCGCGATTTCGCCCATACCGTGGCGCCGATCCGCTACGTTGCGCCCGCCGATCGCACATCCCCGCCTGTAGACTAGAGCTCGGCGCGCACCAGCCAGTCGTGGAATATCCGCACCGGGCGTTCCTCCAGCGCAGTCGGTCGGCAGACGAACCAGTAGCTGTAGGGGCTTTCGACCTCGACCCCGTAAAGATTGGTAAGCCGCGGATCGGCGGCGCGGCGCAGATGATCGTCGTGCATGATGGCGATCCCGAGGCCCTGCGCCGCGGCCGCCAGCATCAGCTGGCCCGAATCGTAGTGATCGATCGCCGCCGGCTCGAGATCGTGGAGCGAGAGTGCCGCCTTCCATGCGTCGAAGCTGGCGGGCAGTTCCTGATGGATGAGAAAGGTCTGCTTCGCCAGCAGGTCGCGATCGGGTTCGGCTCCGAGCGCCTCGGCGATCGCACGGTTGGCGATGGCGTGGACGCGGTTGTAATCGAGCCGCACTGCATGCAACCCGCTGGCGGGTCCACGCGACAGGATGATCCCGGCATCCAGCGTGTCTCCGACCCGATCTTCGATATGCGGTCCGGTGTCGATATCGATATGCAGCAAGGGATGCGAAGCGCGCAGTTCGCTCAGCCGGGGGAACAGCCGCTGGCTGCCGAACAGCGGCAGCACGCCCAGCCGTAGCCGCAGCAGCGACATGTTCTCCGATTGGCTTTCCACCGCCCGCGCCAGCGCCTCGAGATGCGGATTGACCGATTCGTAGAACGCCTGCCCCTCGTCGGTGAGCTTCATCGACTGGCGCGCGCGGGTAAACAGCTTCTTGCCCACGAAGCTTTCGAGATTGCCGATCCGGCGCGACAGCGCCGAAGGGCTCAGTCCCAGTTCGTCGGCGGCGGCGCGAGCCGATCCGAGCCGGACGGTGCGAGCAAAGGCTTCGAGCGCGCGGAGCGGGGGAAGTCGGCGGATGACCATCGCCTACTCCATGGCGTCCGCAAGGGGTCCTGTCGAGTAGGCGATCAGTCCGCAGCCTCGCGCGCGGGCTCGTGGAGCCGCAGCCGGGTGACATGGGTCTCGTCGCCGTCGATGACTTCGATCCGCCAGCCGCTGGGATGGTCGACCACCGCGCCGACGGGGGGCACCTGTTCGGCCAGCACGAAGGTCAGCCCGCCCAGCGTATCGACCGATTCCTCGACCTCGGCCAGCCGCGGGTCGATCCGTTCGGCGACTTTGTCGAGCTCCGCGCGGGCGTCGCAGTCCCACATCCCCTCGCCGATCGGGAGGATCAGATCGACCGGGGTCTCGTCGTGCTCGTCCTCGATATCGCCGACGATCTCCTCGACCAGATCCTCGATGGTGATGATCCCGTCGGTTCCGGAGAACTCGTCGAGCACGATCGCCAGATGCATCCGCTGAGCGCGCATGTCGGCCAGCACGTCGAGCGCGTTGCGCGTCTGCGGCACATAGAGCGGCTGGCGCATCAGCACCGTCCAGTCGGCCGGCGGCCGGTCGCCGCGCGCCAGGAAGGGGAACACGTCCTTGAGGTGGATCATGCCGACCACCTCGTCGAGCTGCTCGCGATATACCGGCAGCCGCGAATGGCCGTGCTCGGCGAAGGTGTTGACCAGTTCGTCCCAGCTCGCACTCGCCTCGACGGCGATGATCTCGCCGCGCGGGATCGAGACGTCGTCGGCATCGTGCTCGCTGAAATGCAGCAGATTGCGCAGCATCTGGCGCTCGACCGGCGAGAGATCGCCCTTGCGGCTTTCCATCGTCTCCGGGGTGCCGGAATTCTCGCCCTCGTGTTCGTCTATGGCTTCCTCGAGCTGCGCCCGCAGCGAGCGGTCGCCCTGGTCCGAGTCGAACAGCTTTCGGATAGCGGGCCAGAGCCCGCCGCTACTTTCCGCGTCTCCCGCGGGTGATGAAGAATCGGGCATGGCCCTCGAACGCACTCCTTTTAGTCGCGATCCCCATATGGGTCGGGGATCGCCAGTTTTTCAAGCGCCGCGATTTCGAGCCGCTCCATCGCCGCGGCCTGTGTGTCGCTTTCGACATGATCGTGCCCCGCGAGATGGAGCAGGCCGTGGACGATCAGATGGGCCGCGTGATCGGCGAGCGGGATGCCTTTTTCTGCGGCCTCCCGCGCGCAGGTTTCATGCGCCAGCGCGATATCGCCGAGCAGTTCGGGCGGTCCCTCCGCGCCAAGCGCCAGTAGATCGTCGCGCTCCAGCATCGGAAAAGACAGCACATTGGTCGGCTTGTCGCGCCCGCGCCATTCGCGATTGAGCGCGTGGACCTCGGCGTCGGAGGTGAACAGCAGGCTGGTCGAGAGGCGCGGATTGGCCAACAACGGCTCGGCCTCGCCCGCGACATCGGCGGCACGCTGTGCCAGGGCTTCCCATGATCCCGGGGGCCAATTTTCGATATCGATATCAAGCTGCATGATGTGCGGCGCCCTAGCGCAGAACGCCAAAGTTAGGAACGGTGGGAAGCGAGGCACCGATGCAATGGCAGGTGCCGGGATGCGGAGATGGCATCTTCAAATGGAGGAACGGGTGGACAGCGGACTTCGATTGACGCCCGGCAATTCACCGACCACTCCTCACTCTTATGGTGAATTTGGTAATTTCCGCTGTCCTCATTTGGCAATCCCTTCTCACGGCGATCCCTGATCCCGCGACGCTCTCTCCAGAGGAGTTAGGGCGCGTGGTACTGTCGTCACGCACGACACGGCCGATCGCGGATTTCGAGATCCAATCACCAAAGGGAATGAACCCGTATACTTTTCTCTACCTGTACGAGTGGCCATCTCGCGAAGAACTGCACTGTACGAGAACCAGATGGAGAGCAACTCTTCGCCCAGCAGGCGAGATCGATCGGAACGCAACCTGGTGGCTTGGTCCCATTCGATCAAACCGCCAAATCGCGTTGATCACCGCTTCAGGCGAGTGCCCCGCTAAAGCCTATGTAGCGCTATCTGGCGCCACCGAACCCGACGCTGACACAGTGCGTTGGGCCCTCGAGCGGTATCAGGCATTTCTCGCCAAGAGCGAAACGTTCGATTTGCGCTGTGAAAGTCACAGCATGCCGCAGGATATTTGTTCCAATCCAAATAAACTGAGCGGCTGGTTGAAGCATAAGGTAGTGGAAACAGCCAGCGTTGGCGAGTCCGGCGTATGGCTGAAACTCGGTCGAACTACCGATGTCCGGATTTCGCTCAAAGAACCCGGATCGTTGGATATATTTATTCACCCTCCAACGCCTTTTTAAACGATAGATCCACTGCAAAGTGGTGGTCGTTAGGGCATTTCTTCCTGCGGCAAGCGGGGATAGACCCGTCGCTGGGCAATCTAAGGACGCGCTTGTGGGCGCTCCAGCAATCGGTTCATGAGGCTAAGCGGGGTCAGGAGCAAGAGGTCGGCTTCTGGATCGCTAGCGAAAGTTCCGCTTTGGGAATGTCTCTCGACAAAGCTGACTACGTCCCCTCGCCCTCATAAGCCTCGACGATCCGCCCCACGATCGGGTGACGCACGACGTCGGCGGCGCTGAAGCGGGCGGTGCCGAAGCCTTCCACGCCCTCCAGCTTCTCGACCGCATCGGCGAGGCCGCTCATCCCTATGCCTCCCGGGATATCGACCTGGCGGGGATCGCCGCAGACCACCATTCGACTGTTCTGGCCGAAGCGGGTGAGGAACATCTTCATCTGCTCGCGGGTGGTATTCTGCGCCTCGTCGAGGATGATGAAACTGTCCGCCAGCGTGCGCCCGCGCATGAAGGCGATCGGCGCGATCTCGATCTCGCCGCTGGCCATGCGCCGGTCGACCTGCTCGGGCGGCATGCAGTCGTAGAGCGCATCGTAGAGCGGGCGCAGGAAGGGATCGACCTTATCCTTCATATCGCCGGGCAGGAAGCCCAGCTTCTCGCCCGCCTCGACCGCGGGGCGAGACAGGATGAGCCGCTGGACGCTGCCGCTGATCAGCTGGCTGACCGCCTGCGCGACCGCGAGATAGGTCTTGCCGGTACCTGCCGGGCCGAGCGCGAAGATGATGTCGTCGCGGCTGAGCGAGCGCATATAGGTCGCCTGCGCCACGCTGCGAGGGACGATGGTCTTGCGCCGGGTGCGGATCATGATCGGCGGCAGGTCGGGTTCGCCCTCGATGATCCCGTCGAGCGTGGGCTCGTTGGACATCGCGATCACCGATTCGATCGTCCCCGCGTCGAGATCCTCGCCGAGCGCGAGCCGATCGTACATCGCCTGAAGGACATCGCGCGCGCGGGCGACATTGTCCTCCGGCCCTTCGACATGGATCTGGTCGCCGCGCGCCGAGATGAACACCCCGAGACGGTTTTCCACCTGGACCAGATTGGCGTCGAACTGGCCGAACAGCGCACCGAGCAGGCTCTGGTTGTCGAAGGTGATCTCGGTCTGCGCGCGGCGGATCTCGCGCTGCGGAACGGGCGGACGCGACAGCGCCGGGGTGGCGCCGTTGCGGGGTCTGCTGACGGATTTTCGAGCCATAGGGTCCTTTGCAACTCGGCCATGCGCGGCCGGGCGAGTCGCAAGATTAGGCTCGCGGGGGCGCAGTGCAAGCGCTGCTGCGGCATGGCGGTGGATTGTCACGCCGGCGCAATGGTTTGGCTCGGATGATCTGGTCTCGTAGAGCCGCTCAGGCGGCGACGTTCTCGCGGATGACTCCGCGCAGGGAATTGGGACCCGCCTCGGCAAGGTGAACCTCCACCAGATCGCCGATCGCGCAATCGCCCTCGAACCAGACCGATTGCAGCCAGGGCGATTTGCCGAGCCATTGTCCGGCGAGCTTGCCCTGGCGCTCGACCAGCACCTCGCAGTTCCGCCCAGCGCTGGCCATGTTGAAGGCGTGCTGGTCGCGGTTGATCGCCGCCTGCAGTCGCTGCAGCCGCTCGTCCATCACCTCCATCGCCACCTGATCCGCCATGGTAGCGGCCGGCGTCCCCGGGCGCGGCGAATATTTGAAGCTATAGGCCTGCGCGTAGCCGACGTCATCGACCAGCGCGAGCGTCTCCGCGAATTCGGCCTCGGTTTCGCCGGGGAAGCCGACGATGAAATCGCCGCTCAGCGCCAGATCGGGCCGCGCGGCGCGGAACCGCTCGAGCAGGCGCAGATAGCTGTCCGCAGTGTGGCTCCGGTTCATCGCCTTCAGCACCCGGTCCGAGCCGCTCTGCACCGGGAGGTGGAGATAGGGCATCAGCTTGTCGATCTCGCCATGCGCGGCGATCAACGCATCGTCCATGTCGGCGGGATGGCTGGTGGTGTAGCGGATGCGCGCGAGGCCATCGACCTCGGCCAGCGCGCGGATCAGGGCCGCAAGGCCCACCGCGTGGCCGCGCTCGTCCTCTCCGCTCCAGGCGGAGACGTTCTGGCCCAGCAGCGTGATCTCGCGCGCGCCGGCATCGACCAGCTTGCGCGCCTCGAGCTTGAGATCGGCATAGGGGCGCGAGATCTCGGCGCCGCGGGTGTAGGGGACGACGCAATAGGTGCAGAATTTGTCGCAGCCTTCCTGCACGGTGAGAAAGGCGGCGGGCGCGCTCTTGCGGCGCTCGGGGAGCGCGGCGAATTTGGCGATCGCGGGCATGTCGGTGTCGGTGTTGCGCTCGCCTTGCACCGCCCGGTCGATCATGTCGGGCAGGCGGTGATAGGCCTGCGGGCCGACCACCATCGACACCGCCGGCGCGCGCGCCATGATCTCGTCGCCCTCGGCCTGCGCGACGCATCCCGCGACCGCGATCAGCGGCGTCTTGCCAGCCTTGGTACCCGCCTTCACCAGCCGGCCGATGTCGGAATAGACCTTCTCGGCCGCCCGCTCGCGGATATGGCAGGTGTTGAGCACCACCAGATCGGCCTCCTCGCCCTCGGGCGCGGGCGTGATGCCGCGCTCACCCAGCATCTCGGCCATGCGCTCGCCATCATAGACGTTCATCTGGCAGCCGAAGCTCTTGACCCTGTAGGTCCGGGGGGCGGTGGTCGGTTTCATAGGAGGGGTGCGCCTTACGGGAAAGGCGGCGCCGTTTCAATGCCGGGCGATGCCGGACGAGCTGCCGCTTGCGGCACGGCAACCGGGTGCTAGACCCGAATGGTTCTACCGCCATCGAGAACCTTTTGCTCCGACCCCGCATCCTGCTGCTGCTCGTCGCCATCGGAGCGCTTTTGGCACTGCTCTCGTGGCAGGCTAACCGATATGGTGATACATCCGTCGAGTACTTCATGCAGCGGCACGGCCTCTCCGCTGCCAGCATCGCCTATGGACCCGCGGGAGCGGAGCCGGTGCGGCTCGCCATCGGGACCGATCCCGACGCGGTGATGCCCTATTACAGCCTCTCCAAGCCGCTCACCGCGGCGTCGGTGCTGGCGCAGGTCGCGGCGGGGACGATGCGGCTCGACGACCGCTTCGCCGGGGCGAGCCTGCGGCAGTTGCTCCAGCACACCGGCGGGTGGGATTCCGCCGTCGCTGGCGATGCCGTCGCGGAGCGCGAGGCCGGGTCGCCCTGCATCGCCCTGCCCGTCCCGCCCCGCCAATTCGCTCCGGGTACCCGCTACGCCTATTCGAACACCGGCTATTGCCTGCTGGGCGCGGCGCTGGAGGAGGCGACCGGGCGGTCCTACGCAGAAGCGGTCCGCGCAGGTTTCCCAGAGGCGGAGGCGATGGGTTACGACGGACTGCTGGGTCCGGCGGGCGGCTGGTCGGGCACCGCAGCCGCCTATCACCGCTTCGCCAGCCGACCGATCGACCCGGCTACGACAGGCCACCCTTTCCCCCGCCCCGGCGACACGCCCTACGGCCTGGGATGGGGCGTGGGGGAGGATGGCACTCTGGCGCATTTCGGCTGGCTGACCACGCGCGGTCACTTCACCGCGGTGGTGCGCAGCCAAGACTTCGTCGTGGTGGCGCTATTCGAGGGCGTGCCGCCCGATCCCGAGCGCGCCAAGCGCGAATTGCGCGGCGTCCTGCTCGGCCTGCGGGACCGACTGCCGGACTGAGCCCCGAACGAGCGGGGCTCAATCCTGCAGGTTCAGCCCACGGTCGCCTTGGCGATCTTGCCCGGATTGGCCGGCGGTTCGCCCTTGGGGAGCGCATCGACGTGTTCCATCCCGCTCTCGACCTGGCCCCAGACGGTGTACTGCTTGTCGAGGAAGCGCGCATCGTCGAGGCAGATGAAGAACTGGCTGTTGGCGCTGTCGGGCACCTGGGTGCGCGCCATCGAGCAGGTGCCGCGGGTGTGCGGCTCGGAATTGAACTCGGCCTTGAGATCGGGCCGGTCGCTGCCGCTCATGCCGGTGCCGGTGGGATCGCCGCCCTGCGCCATGAAGCCGGGGATCACGCGGTGGAACACCACGCCGTCATAGAAGCCCTCCTTCGCCAGTTCGGTGATCCGCTCGACATGGCCGGGCGCCAGATCGGGGCGCAGCTTGATGACGACATCGCCGCCCTTTCCGTCGCCGCAATCGAGCGTAAGGGTGAGCTTTTCGTCGGCCATGATATCGTCTCCTGAAGTTGCGGCGCCGCTATAGGCGATGCGCGCGCAATGTCACCACCCCGGCCCGGGTTTTGGTGCCTTGCTTTTGATGCCTCCTCGCCTAGAGCGGCGCCATGGCCAAGCGCGAGCGCCCCGACGACGAAGCGATGCCGGGCGAGCGCCGGCAGGCCTCCGCACGCCACGAAGACCGGTACGAAGACCGGTACGAAGACCGCGCCGACGGTCGCCCAGACGACCGGATCGACGACGAGCGGATGGACGAGGAGAATATCCTCAAGCCCGAATACGTCCGCAGCGTCCGGGAGTCGCTTGAAGCGGGCGACGACGCGCGGGTTTACGAACTGGTCGAACCGCTCCACCCGGCCGACATCGCCGATCTGCTCGAACTGTTCGAGCGCGACGAGCGGCACCAGCTCGCCGCTGCCATCACCGATCTGATGACCAGCGAAGTCGTCGCCGAGCTCAACGACTTCGTCCGCGACGACATGATGGAATCGCTGCCCGCCGCCCGGGTGGCGCTGATCGCCGAGCAGCTGGATACCGACGACGCCGTCCAGCTGATCGAGGATCTGGATCGCGAAAATCAGCAGGCGATTCTCGCCGAGCTGGACGCCGAGGACCGCCACGCGATCGAAAGCGCGCTGGCCTACCCCGACGAGACCGCCGGGCGGCTGATGAATCTCGATTTCGTGGCGGTGCCCGAGCACCTCACGGTTGGCGATCTCATCGATTTCCTGCGCGAGGATCGCGCGCTGCCCAATGATTTCTTCGAGATCTTCGTGGTCGACGAGCGCCACCATCCGGTCGGCACCTGCCAGCTGTCGTGGATCCTGCGCACCCCGCGCACGATCCCGCTCACCGATGTGATGAAGCGCGACCAGACGCTGATCCCCGCCGCGCTCGACCAGGAAGAGGTCGGCAACATGTTCCAGAAATATGCGCTGATCTCGGCCGCGGTGGTGGACGAAAGCGGGCGGCTGGTCGGCCAGATGACGGTCGACGACGTGGTCCACATCATCGCCGAGGAAGCGGGCGAGGACGCGCTGCTGATGAGCGGCGCGGGCGAAGGCGACATCAACGAGCCGATCCGCGACGCCTATTTCAGCCGGGTGCGCTGGCTGGTCGCGAACCTCGGCACGGCGCTGATCGCCAGCCTCATCATCGCCGCCTTCGGCGCGGCGATCGAGCAATTGGTGGCGCTCGCGGTGCTGATGCCGATCGTCGCCAGCATCGGCGGCAATGCCGGGACGCAGACGATGGCTGTCACCGTCCGCGCGATCGCGATGAACCAGCTGACCCGCTCCAACACCGGGCGGATCCTGCTGCGCGAAATGCGCGTCGCGATGCTCAACGGCGCAACGATCGCGCTGCTGATCGGCCTCGCGACGGGCTTGATCTTCACGCCGCTGCTGGGGCTGGTGATCGCCGCGGCGATGGTGATCAACGTCATCATCGCCGGGCTGGCCGGGGTGTTGGTGCCGGTTATCTTCGACCGGCTCGACACCGATCCGGCGGTCGCCTCGAGCGTCTTCGTCACCATGATCACCGATTCGATGGGCTTCTTCGCATTCCTCGGGCTCGCGGTGGCGAGCGGCGTGGTTGGCTGACGGATCCGGCTAGAGTAACGGCTGACTTGAGGCTCGCGCCCCACCCCCTATCTAGGCTGCCATGCCGCTTCACCTGACCAAGATCGCATTCGGCGCCAAATCCTACGCCGGAATCGAAAGCTGGTACGCCAACCGCCCGCGGGTGAGCGTCAACACGCGCTATCGCCCGACCCGCTGGGAGGAATGCATCGGCGGATCCTTGTTCTGGATCCACGAGCACAATCTGGTCGCACGCAGCCCGATCACCGGCTTCACCGAACAGGACAGCGGTCGCTGGTTCATCGATCTCGAACCCCGGCTGATCCCGTTGCTGCCCAAGCCCAAGCGCGCGCATCAGGGCTGGCGCTATCTCAAGGGAGATCCCCCGCGCGATCTGGTGGAGGGCGAGGACATCGGCGATGTCATGCCCGGTCGCCTCGCGGGGCGCTTGCAGAAGCTCGGGCTGATCTGACCCATATCTCGGTTGGCGGGACATCGATGGACGGAACAGTGACGGGGGGACAGGCGTTGTACGGTAAAGGAGAATTTCTATGCCCGACCGCCAATCCAGGCATCCCGACAACGAGCTGATCGACGAGCTGACCGAAAACCCCACCCCCTCGCAGCAGAGCAGCGCGGGCGGCAACGTCAATCGCGACGTCGGCAAGCGCGGCGAACTCAACCGCGCCACCGACCCGGACAATCGCGAGCCCGAGATCGGCTCGGACAATCCCGCGCAGGACGCCAAGAAGGGCCCCAAGACCCGCGCCGCGATCCAGGAAGCGCGCAACAACAGCAGCAGCTGATCCGCCCAACCCGGATAGACGCAATATCGATCAACGAACGCCGTCCTTCGGGGCGGCGTTTCGCTTGTGGGGCCGAAATTGCCGCGGCAGTGCCGCGCTAGACCGCCGGCTCCGCCGTTTTCTCCGCAACCCGGCGCAAGGCATCGACGTAGGCTTCCGGTGGCTGCGCACCGGGGATAAGGAACTTGCCCGCCAGCACCATCGCCGGGACCCCGGAGATGTTAAGATCCCACGCCGCGCGTTCCTCGGCGCGGGTCTTGCGGGCGATTTCCTTGCTGTCGAGTGCAGACTCCGCCGCGGCGCGGTCGAAACCGGTCTCTTCGGCTATATCGAGCAGCACCACGCGCTCGCCGATCCGGCGGCGCTGGTTGAAGTGAGCGGTGAACAGCGCGAGCTCGAGCGCGGTCTGGCGTTCATAGCCATGCGTCTCGCCCGCCCAGGTGAGCAGCTTGTGCGCCTCGAAGGTGTTCCACATCATCGCATCGGGCGCAGGCTCCTCGCCCTCGTAATCGAGCGAGACGCCCGCACTCTGCGCCGCGCTGCGCATCTGGCCCTGCACCTCCTTCGACTGTTCCAGAGTGCGCCCGTATTTGCGCGCGATATGCGCGGTGCGCTCCTCGCCCTTGGCCGGCATGTCGGGGTTGAGCTCGAAGGCGTGCCAGCGAATGTCCGCCGCGATCTCGCCGTCGAGCCGGTCGAGCGCCTGGCGCAGATTGCCCCAGCCGACCAGGCACCATGGGCACATGACATCGGACCAGATGTCGATGGTCAGCTTGCGCGGTTCGGTCATCGGTCTCTCCACCAAGTCAACAGGTGATGCGCGATCGCCTGTGCGGGGGGCGCGGCAAAGGGGCCGTCGCCGGCGAGCGAGGCGGCGACTTCCTCGCGCGTAAACCAACGGATTTCGGCCAGTTCGGTTTCGTCCACCACAAGCGCATCGTCATCGGCATAGCCATGGCAGCCGATCATCAATTGCGAGGGGAACGGCCATGGCTGGCTGGCGATATAGGTTACGTCGCGCACCTTGACCCCGCTCTCCTCGAACACCTCGCGCGCCACGCCTTCCTCGATGCTTTCGCCCGGCTCGACGAAACCCGCCAGCGCGGAGAACCGCCCCTCGGGCCAGCCCTTGCCGCGCCCCAGCATGAGCTTGCCCTCGTGCTCGACCAGCATGATCGCGACCGGGTCGGTGCGGGGGAAATGGCTGGCGTCGCACTGGCTGCAATCGCGCTGCCAGCCGCCCTTGGCGATCCGCGTCGTACCGCCGCATTGGGCGCAGAAGCGATGGCGTGCGTGCCAGTCGACGATGCTGCGCGCGCCGCCATAGATCGCCAGATCGTCGGGGGTGAGACTGGCCATCGCCTGCCACACCGCCGGGTTCACCAGCCGCGGCGCGGCATCGCCTGCCGGCGGGACGCAGGCGAAGCAAGGTTTGCCCGCGTCCAGCCCGAGGAACACCAGCTCGGCATCCTCGGGGGCGTCGGCGAGCGTGCCCCAGGCGAGCGCGCCGGCCTGGTCCATTCCGGGCATCAACCCGTCGAGCGCGAGCAGGCGCGCGCGCCAGTTCATGTATCCCGCCAACCTCTCTGGGTCGGCGCGGTCATTGTCCGCGCGGTCGAGCCGCGAGCCGGTAAACGCCAGCATCAGGCGCCCTGCATCATGGCCAGATCTTTCGCGACCGCCGCCGGGAAGCCGGCGTGGATCGGATAGGCTTCGGACGGCATATATTGGGTGAACATGGCCGCTCGCAGATTGGCATCGAAATTCACGAAGGCGACCGTGCCCGCCGCCCCGCCCCAGCCGTAGGAGCCATCGGTCACCCGGCCCCCCGCGCCGAAGCCCTGGCCTTCGATCCAGGTGCCCTTGGTAATGGCGGTTTCGGGGAGCAGGTCGGAGGTCCCGACCCGGACCGCCAGCTCGCCCATGATCCGCTTGCCGTCGAGCATGCCGTAACCCAGCAGCATTCGCAGGAAGCGGTCGTAATCGCGCGGGCTCGAAACCAGCCCTGCGCCGCCATAGGGGAAGGACGGTTCGTCGAGATAGATCGAGGCACGCGCCGGATCGATCGGTACGGGGACGGAAGCGACGATTCCGTAATTGGTGGTGAAGCGCCCCACTTCGCTTTGCGGAACGCGGAAGAAGGTGCTGGTCATCCCTGCGGGTTCGAACAATCGCTCGCGCAGGAAGGCCTCGAAGCTCATCCCGCTCGCGACCTCGATGACCCTGCCCATCAGGTCGAGCCCGACCGAATAGCTCCATTTGGAACCCGGCTGGAGCACCAGCGGCACCTGCGCCAGCCGGTCGGCGAAATTGTCGAGCCCGCGTACCGCCTCGGCCCGACCGAGACCCGGAACGGGAATGCGGCTGACCTGGCCCGGCACGATCCCGCGCTCGACATAGAGTTTCGAAATCGACCCCTTCTGGACGATGTTGTAGCCCAAACCAGCGGTGTGGGTGAGTACCTGGCGAATGGTGATCGGGCGCACCGCCGGTACCAGATCGGTAACGGAGCCGTCGTAGGTGCGTTGCACTTGCATATCGGCGAAAGCGGGAAGGATTTCGGCCAGCGGCTGGTCGAGACCCAGCTTGCCGTCGTCGATCAGCATCATCGCCGCCATGCCCGTGATCGGCTTGGTCATCGAGTAGATGCGATAGAGGCTGTCGATTCCCGCGGTTGCCGCCTGACCGATCGCGAGGGTACCCTTGGCGATCACCAGCGGATCGCGTTGGCCCCAGCCCAGCGTCGCGGCCATGTTGGCGACTTTGCGCTCGCCGACGTATTTGTCGACCATCGCCGCCACCGCGGGCCATTGGCCGTGCTGCGCAGCGGGCCGAGCCGACAGCCCCGCTCCCGGCAGCCCGGCAAAAGCGGCTCCGGCGCCGATCATGGCCCCCCCGCGCAGCAGGCTGCGGCGGGATAGCTGGTGGCTGTCGAATTCGCGGTAGGCCATGCGGTGTCCTCTCCTGGTGGCGCGTGCAAGCCGCGCCGATGCATTCGCGGTTGTGAACACCCGATTGCAAATTGCAACCTTGGAAAAGCCCCTCGGGGCGATCCTCGCTTGCATGACGGCGCTGTCTTACCTATCTATGACACATGCTTAACATTGTCTCGATCCTGCTGGGAATCCTCTCGCTCGTCATTGTCATCCCCGCGACCATTCCCTTCCTCGGCTGGGGAAATTGGTTCGCGCTGCCGATCATCGTGGCGGGTATCGCCGCGGGGCAATTGTCCTCGCACCGAAGCGGGCGCAATTTCTGCCTCGTTGTACTGGCGATCGCGATCGTCCGGCTCGCGCTGGGCGGCGGCATTATCTAGGCGAGCGCCAGCCGAGCCGCCTTTGCGAACAGCGTCGGCAAACCGGCGTCATCGAGCGTGGCCAGCGGCCACCATTCGCCCTCGCCCTGCGGCGTTTGCAGGCCTTCATAGCGCCTAACCGACAGTTCGAGCCGGGCATGGGTGAATACATGGACGACCCGCCCGAGCGGCTGCCAGTCTCCGACCAGCGGCGTCTCACCCCCGCCGTCGACCTGCGCCGACCAGCCATCGTCGGGGAGCGCGCGCATCCCGCCGAGCATGCCCTTGCCCGCGCGCCGGACCAGCCAGACGCAATCGTCGCGTTCGATCCAGAAGGCAGTTCCTCGGCGGACGGGTTTCTCCTTCTTCTTGACCTTGATCGGCAGCCGGGCGGGATCGCCGCTCGATCGTGCCGCACAGCCCTCTGCCAAAGGGCAAAGCAGGCATTTGGGATCGCGCGTGGTGCAAATAGTCGCGCCCAGATCCATCATCGCCTGCGCGAAATCCCCGGCGCGGCAGTCCGGAGTTGCCGTCTCGGCGGCGGCGCTAATGGCCTTGCGCGCCTGCGGTAATGGGATTTCGATCGCGAACAGCCGCGCCACCACCCTCTCGACATTGGCATCCACCACCACCGCGCGGCGGTCGAAGGCGATCGCCGCGACGGCGGCCGCGGTGTAGGCGCCCAACCCCGGCAGTTCGCGCAGTTCGGCTTCGGTGTCGGGGAACCCGCCCCGCGCCGCAACTGCGCGTGCGGCCTTGATCAGATTGCGCGCCCGCGAATAATACCCCAGTCCCGCCCAGGCGGCCATCACCTCCTCCTCAGGAGCCTCGGCGAGCGCCGCAACGGTCGGCCAGCGTGCGGTGAAGGCGGCGAAATAGGGCTTCACCGCAGCGACCGTGGTCTGCTGCAACATCACCTCGGAAAGCCAGACGCGATAGGGGTCGGGTGCCGGTTCGCCGGGCCTCGCCCGCCACGGGAGCGAGCGGGCATGGCGGTCGTACCATTCGAGCAATCTGTCGGCGATGGTGGAGGTCACGGCGCGGCTATGGCATGGGGAGCGCACAGATGGAAAGCGACACGCCCCCGAAGCCCGCCAAAGCGAAAGCATCACCCGCGAAGGGCAAGCCCTCGAACCGCGTCAAACCCTACGAGCGCCCGCGCGGGGGCCAAGCCAAGGCGATCAGCGATCTGATGCCGCAGATCGGCCGCACCGCCTTTCGCCGCTTCGGTTTCGTCCAGTCGAGCGTGGTTTCGCGCTGGCCCGAAATCGTCGGCGAGGCGCATGCCCGCGTCTGCGCGCCCGAATCGATCCGCTTCCCGCCGGGCGAGAAATCCGAGGGCATCCTGCAACTGGTGGTCCTGCCCGCGCATGCCCCGCTGATCCAGCATGTGATCCCTGAGATCGTCGAGCGGGTGAACCGCTTCTTCGGCTACAAGGCGGTGGCGCGGGTCAAGATGCGGCAAGGCGCGGTTCAGGCGCCCACCCTTAGCGAACGCCCCAAAGCGCCGCCCTCGCTCAAGCCGATTCCGATGGAATTGGGAGACAGCCTGCGCGATATCGGCGATCCGGAACTGCGCGCCGTGCTCGAATCCCTCGCGCGCAGCTTCGGCGATGGGGACAAGGAAAGCGACGAGAGATGACCAAACGAAGTGTAAAGCTGGCGCTGGCGCTGGGCGTCACCGCGCTGGCCGGGAGCGCCGTCGCGGTTGTGGCGCAACCGGGGCAGAACTGGACCACGACGGTCGTCGAACGCGACAACGGACATCTGCTCGGCAACCCGGAAGCCAAGGTCAAGCTGGTCGAGTTCATGAGCTACACCTGCTCGCATTGCGCCGATTTCGCGCGCGATGGCGAGCTGGCGATCAAGCTGGCCTATGTCCCCAACGGCAGGGTCAGCTTCGAAATCCGCCATCTGCTGCGCGATCCGATCGATCTGACCGCGGCGCTGCTGACCCATTGCGGCGACCCGGCCAAATTCGCCGAGAACCATTCGGCGATCCTGCACGCGCAGGACGAATGGTTGGCCAAGGCGCGCGCCACCACTCAGGCGCAGCGCTCGCGTTGGCAATTCGGCACCAATGGCGCGCGTCGCCAGGCCATGGCGAGCGATCTGGGCTTCTACACCCTCATGGAACGGCGCGGCTATTCGCGGGTCGCGCTCGACCGCTGCCTCGCGGACGAGACGAAGGCGGCGGCGCTGGCCCAGTCCAGTCAGGCCGATATCGCGGCCTACAAGCTCACGGGCACGCCCAGCTTCGTCGTGGACGGCAAGCTGCTCGACGGCGTCTTCACCTGGTCGGCGCTCGAGAAGGCGCTCGGCAGCCGCTTCTGATCGCCACCGCCATGGGTCGATTTGTGTGAAAAAGCGCAAGGCCGCGCTTCCATCCACCCGCACCTCTCGGCTAGCCTCGCCACTCTATACCAAGGACCCGCTTCGATGACCGCAATCCGTTCTCCGTTTCTCGCCGCATTGGCCTTCCCGCTCGCGCTGGCGCTGTCCGCCTGCGGGTCGGGCGCGGAAGAGACCGGCAGCCTCGAAGGCGAAGCGATCGCCGAAATACCGGCGCCCGAGGGGCAGGAATGGTCCGATGTCGTCACCGTCACGGAGGCCGATGGCTATCTGCTCGGCAATCCCGATGCGCCGATCAAGGTCATGGAATATGCCTCGCTGACCTGCCCCGCCTGCGCCGCATTCGCGCAGAACGGTGCCGACCAGCTCAAGGAAGAATATGTCGACACCGGCCGGGTGAGCTACGAATTGCGCAACCAGATCCACGCCCCGCACGATCTCATGCTCGCGCAATTGGTGCGGTGCGGTGCGGACGAGACCTATCACCCGCTGTCCGATCAGGTTTGGAAAAACCTGCAATCCGTCCTCGGCCCCGTCTTCGAGCGGCAGGAGCAGTTCCAGCAGGCGCTGGCGCTGCCCGAGGACCAGCGCTTCGTGGCCGCTGCCGAGGTCGCGGGCTTCTACGACTTCTTCGCAGCGCGCGGGATCAGCGAGGATCAGGCGCGCAGCTGCCTCGCGGATTTCGACGCGATGACGGCGATCGCCGAAAATTCGACCCGGCAGTCGAACGAGCTGGGAGTGACCGGCACCCCGACGTTCTTCGTCAACGGCAGCAAGCTCGACACCGTCAACACCTGGCAGGCTCTCGAACCCGTGCTCCAGCGCGCCGGCGCCAGGTAACAGTCGGCGCGGGGTAGCGGATCGGCGATGCTCCTCAGCAAGCTCAAGCTCAGCGGCTTCAAGAGCTTCGTCGAACCGGCAGAATTGTACATCGAACCCGGGCTGACCGGGGTCGTCGGCCCCAATGGCTGCGGCAAGTCCAACCTGCTCGAGGCGATTCGCTGGGTGATGGGCGAGAATTCGCCCAAATCGATGCGCTCGGGCGGGATGGAGGATGTCATCTTCGCCGGCACCCAGTCGCGCCCGCCGCGCGATTTCGCCGAAGTGGTGCTGAACGGCCGGACCGGCGACGGCGAGGAATTGCAGGTCATCCGCCGGATCGAGCGCGGCGCGGGTTCGGCCTATCGCGTCAATGGGCAGGACGTGCGCGCCAAGGATGTCGCGCTGACCTTCGCCGATGCCGCCACCGGCGCGCATTCGCCCGCGCTGGTGAGCCAGGGCAAGATCGCGCAGGTGATCGCCGCCAAGCCCGCCGAACGCCGCCAGATGCTCGAGGAGGCGGCGGGGATCGCCGGGCTGCACGTGCGCCGCCGCGATGCCGAGAGCAAGCTGCGCCAGACCGAGGCCAATCTCGCGCGGCTCGAGGATCTCGCCGCCGGGCTCGACAGCCAGATCGCCTCGTTGCGTCGCCAGGCCAGACAAGCCGAACGCTACACCGCGCTATCGGCGGAGATCCGCACCGCCGAAGCGAGGCTGGTCTTCGCCCGCTGGCGCGATGCCGCCGCCGCCGCCGAGGCAGCGAAAGCCGAAGCGGCACAGGCCGAGGCGCGAGTGGAGGCGAGCAAACGCGCCGCCGACACAAGCCAGATGGCCCAGCACGACGCAGCGCAGGCTCTGTCCGCTGCGCGCGACGAACTCGCAGATCGCCGCGACGACGCCACGGCGCACGGTCACCGAATGGCGGCGCTAACCGAACAGCTCGATGCGGCGGAGCAGCGCTTGCGCGATCTCGATCGCCAGAAGGAGCGGCTCGAGGAGGATCGCGGCGATGCCGACCGGCTGACCCGCGATGCCGTCGGAGCGCTGGCGAAGCTCAAGGCCGACTTGGAGGCCAGCCGCAAGGCGCTGGCCGCGGACGAGGAGCGGCGACCGACGCTGGCCGCGCGCGCCGAAGATGCCGAACGTGCCGCCCGCGCAGCCGAACTCGCGCTCGCCCGCGCCACCGCAGACAATGCCGGAACCGAAGCCGAATGGCGCGTCGTGGAGGCCGAGATCGCGCAGACACGCTCGCGGCTCCAACGCCACGAAGCGGATCGGCAACGGCTCGACGAAAGCCGCAAGGCAGCAGAGCGCGAGAATGCGGAGCTCGATATCGACGCGGCGCGCAAGGCCGCCGAAGCGGCCACCGAGGATCGCGAAGCGCGCCAGCAGCACATCGCCGCGATGCAGGCGCGCAAGGGCGAGTTGCAGCAGGCGCGCGACGATGCCGCGAGCGCGCTCTCTGCGGCGCGGGCGGAGCTATCGGGGATCGAACGCGAATTCGCCGCGCTCGACCGCGACCGCGAGGCGCGCGAGAAGGCGGCGCAAAGGCGTCAGGGCCGCAAGCAGGCTATCGACGGCTTGCGCGCCGCCAAGGGCTATGAGCGTGCGCTTGCCGCAGTGCTCGGACGCGACAGCAAGGCACTGCTCGGCGATCCCGCCGGCAGCGAGGAGGGCCGTTTCTGGACTGGCAAAGCGGCGCCCGCACCGGTCGCGGACAGCCTGGCCGCCAAGGTAGACAATTGCCCCCCCGAACTCGCAGCGCGGCTGGCGCTGGTGCATGTCGCCGGGTCCGACGATGGCCGGCTGCTCCAACCGGGCGAATGGCTGGTAACCACCCAAGGCTATCTGCGACGCTGGGACGGGTTCGTCGCGCGCGGCGAAGGCGCCACCGAGGCTGCGCGGCTCGAAGCGGAAAACCGCCATGCCGAACTCGCTGACACGCTTCCGGCGTTACGCGCTGCGGTCGAGCGGGCCGAGACTGCCCAGACGGAGGCGCAGGAGCAACTCTCCACATTGCAGCGCGACCTTGTGGCCGCAGAACGCGAGCTGGCGCAGGCCTCGGAAGATGAGCGGCACAAACTCCGGGCGTTCGATCAGGCCGAGGCCACACGCGAGCGGATGGCAGCGCGGCGCGCCGAGCTTGATCGCGCGCAGTCGGAACTCGATGAATTGCTCGGTTCGGCGAAGATGGAAGCTGCGGCAGCGGAATCCAAGCGCGCCGCCCTGCCCGACCCCGCGACCGGCCGCGCAACGCTCGAGACCGCCAGAGCCCGCAACGAAGCGGCCCGGTCGGCGATGCAGGCGGCAGCGGCCGAACTGGCTGCTCACGATCAGGCGCTGGCGGTGGCTCGCGAGCGCAACGCGGCGCAGCGTTCGGACATGGCCAATTGGGAAGCGCGCTCGGGCGAGGCGGCGCGGCGAATGGCCGGTATGGCGCAGCGGCTGGACGAAATCGGCGAGGAACGCGCCGTTCTGGCCGCCAAGCCCGAGGGGCTGATCCGCGAGATCGAGCAGGGCGACGCGGTGCGGAGCCGGCTGACCGAGGGCCTGGAACGGGCCGAAGCCGCGCTCGCCAATGCCCAAGATGCCGCCGTTTCCGCCGATCGCGGATTCGCCGCCGCCAACGAAGCTTTGGCCCAAGCGCGCGAGAATCGCGCCGGGCTCGCCGCGCGCGCCGAAAGCCAGGACGCCCGCCGGATCGAGATGGCGCAAACATCGGGCGAACGCTTCCAGTGCCCGCCCCCGCACCTGCCGGGCAGCTTCGGCTTCGACGCGCAAGCGATCAGCTCCGCCGAAGCCGAGAGCGAGGAAATGGACCGCCTTACCGCCAGCCGCGAGCGGATCGGCCCGGTCAATCTGGTGGCGGCGGAGGAACTCGCGCGGGTGGAGGCCGAGCACGGTGCGAGCACCGCCGAGCAGGCCGAGCTGGCGGAGGCGGTCGCACGGCTGCGCGGCTCGATCGGCAGTCTCAACCGCGAGGGACGCGAGCGGCTACGCGCTGCCTTCGAACGGGTCGATACCCACTTCCGTCGGCTGTTCACGCAATTGTTCGAAGGCGGACAGGCGCATCTGGCGCTGATCGACAGCGACGACCCGCTCGAGGCTGGCCTCGAGATCTACGCCCAGCCGCCGGGTAAGCGGCTCCAGTCGCTGACGCTGCTTTCAGGCGGCGAACAGGCTCTCACCGCGATCGCGCTGATCTTCGCGCTGTTCCTCACCAATCCGGCGCCGATCTGCGTGCTCGACGAGGTCGATGCGCCGCTCGACGACGCCAATATCGACCGCTTCTGCGATCTGCTCGACGCGATGGTGAAGGAAACCTCGACCCGCTATCTCATCGTCACCCACAATGCGGTGACCATGAGCAGGATGCACCGGTTGTTCGGCGTTACGATGGTCGAAAAGGGCGTGAGCCGGTTGGTGAGCGTGGATCTGGGTGCGGCGGAAGAATTGCTCGCCGCCGAATAGATCAGGCCGCGAGCGCGCGCTCCAGCCGGTCGCGAATGGCTTTGAGCTGCTTCACGACATCTTCGCTGACGGGCTGCGGCGGAGAATCCTGCGCCGCAGCCTGCTGGTCGGGCGCACCCAGAATCGCGGCCTTGGCGCCCTTGAGCGTATAGCCTTCGCGGTTGACCAGCCGGTCGATGCGTTCGACCAGCGCGACATCTTCGGCGCGGTAATAGCGCCGGCCGCCGCTGCGTTTGAGCGGTTCGAGCATCGGGAACTGCTGTTCCCAATAGCGCAGGACATGCGGCTTGATGCCGAGCGCCTGCCCGACCTCGCCGATGGTGCGCAATGCGCCGCTTTCCTTGCCATCGTCGAAATCGGCCATTGCGCTATTCCTTTGCGATGCGGTCCTTGAGCAGCTGGCTGGCGCGGAACGTCAGCACCCGGCGCGGGGTGATCGGAACTTCCACCCCGGTCTTGGGATTGCGGCCGACGCGCTCCTTCTTGTCGCGCAGCACGAAACTGCCGAAGCCGGAGATCTTCACATTCTCGCCATCGGCCAGTGCACCGCACATCTTGGCCAGAATCGATTCCACGATCTCGAGCGATTCGGCCCGCGACAACCCCATCTTGCGATTGATCGTTTCCGCCAGATCGGCGCGAGTGAGCGTACCCACCGAACGCATATCGCATCCTCCTCGATTCCAAGCGCGACCCGCACGAAACCCGGCTATCGGACTAGCCGCTGCGGTCGATCCGTGCAACGGATAGTGCTGATTTTCCCGCGAAAAGCGCAGACCCCTTCACATGCGGACCAGCGAAGCGCCCCAGGTAAAGCCCCCGCCCATCGCTTCGAACATCACCAAATCGCCCGGCTTGATCCGGCCGTCGCGCGTGGCGACGTCGAGCGCAAGCGGAACCGAGGCTGCGGAGGTGTTGGCGTGACGGTCCACGGTGACGATCACGCGCTCGCTCGGGAGGCCGAGCTTGCGCGCGGTTGCGTCGAGAATACGGGCGTTCGCCTGATGCGGAACCACCCAGTCGACAGCGTCGATCGTCATATCGACATCGCTCAGGACCTCGCTCAGCACGTCGGCGAGATTGACGACTGCGTGGCGGAACACCTCGCGTCCCTTCATCCGCAGCTTGCCCACGGTGCCGGTGCTCGAGGGGCCGCCATCGACGTGGAGCAATTCGCAATGTTCGCCGTCCGCGTGGAGGCGGGTGGCAAGAATGCCGGGTCCGTCATGCGCCACGTCCTGCGCTTCGAGCACCACGGCGCCGGCGCCATCGCCGAACAGCACACAGGTGGTGCGATCCTCCCAGTCGAGAATGCGGCTGAAGGTTTCGGCACCGATCACCAGCGCCTTCTTGGCCATTCCGGTGCGCAGCAGCGAATCGGCGGTCGCCAGAGCATAGAGAAAGCCCGAGCAAACCGCCTGGACATCGAAAGCGATCCCGCCGCGGCAGCCCAGCGCCCGCTGGACTTGCGTCGCGGTGGCGGGAAAGGTGTAGTCGGGGGTAGCGGTGGCGAGAATGATCAGCCCGATCTCGTCGGCGGCTACGCCCGCCGCCGCGAGCGCCTGGCGCGCGGCCTCGATGGCGAGGCTCGAGGTGGTCTCGCCCTCTCCGGCGATATAGCGCTGGCGGATACCGGTCCGCTCTACGATCCAATCGTCGCTCGTGTCGACGCGTTCGGCCAGTTCGGCATTGCTGACGCATTTGCTGGGCAGCGCCGAGCCCGTACCGCGCAGGACCGAACGGATCATTTCGCCGCGAGCCCGGCCGTCGCGCCGCTAGCTCTGCCGCCGAGATCGCCGATCTGCGCCAGATCGTGAGCGATGCGGTTGGTGATATCGTCCTCGAGCAGCCGAGCGGCGACTTCGACCGCATTGGCCACGCCCTTGGCGTTGGCGCTGCCGTGGCTTTTCACCACCACGCCGTTGAGCCCGAGAAAGACCGCGCCATTGTGATTGTTCGGATCGAGATGATGGCGCAGCAATTCGGTTGCGGGTCGCGAGACGAGGAAGCCGACCTTCGACCGGATCGAGGATGCGAAGGCCTGTTTCAGCAGATCGGTGACGAAGCGCGCCGCGCCTTCGATCGCCTTGAGCGCGATGTTGCCGGAGAACCCGTCGCAGACCACAACGTCGCATTCGCCGCGGTTGATCTTGTCGGCCTCGACGAAACCCTCGAAATCCATCGCCAGCCCGGTTTCGGCGCGCAGGCGGTTGGCGGCGTCCTGGATATCCTCGGTGCCCTTGGTCTCCTCGGTGCCGATATTGAGCAGCCGGACTCGGGGGCGTTCGCGACCGCTGACTATCCGCGAATAGGCGGCGCCCATGATCGCGAACTGGACGAGGTTGCGCGAATTGCCTTCGCTGTTCGCGCCCAGATCCAGCATGACGACATCGTCGTCGGTGAGCGTGGGGAGCAGGGCTGCAAGCGCGGGGCGGTCGAGACCTGGCATGGTGCGCAAGGCAAGCTTGCTCATCGCCATAAGGGCGCCGGTGTTGCCCGCGCTGACGGCAGCTCCGGCAAGTCCCTGCTTCACCGCATCGACCGCGAGGCCCATGCTGGTGGTCTTGGCGCGGCGTAGCGCCTTGCTCGGTTTCTCTTCGCCGCCGACCACATCCTCGCAATGGAGGATCTCGGAAGCGCCGCTCATGCCGGGGTGGTTTTCGAGCGCCGCCTTGATCCGGGCTTCGTCGCCCACGAGCAGGAACTTGAAACGGTCGTGGCGGCGCCGGGCTAGCGCCGCGCCTTCGATCATCACGCGTACGCCTTCATCGCCGCCCATCGCATCGACGGCGATACGCGGAAGATTCATGACGTGCTCCGGCTGGTTACGGTCAGAGACCGACGGCGACGATCTCGCGACCGTTGTAATGTCCGCAATGGTTGCACAGATTGTGCGGACGCTTCAGTTCGCCGCAGTTCGAGCACTCGTGATGAGCTTCGACCTTGAGCGAATCATGCGAACGGCGGTTGCCGCGGCGATGGGGAGATACTTTTCTTTTGGGGACGGCCATGGCGGCACCTGTTCCTCAATAAATTCTAGATGGTTGGTGGCCGCCCTAGGGGACGGCCCGGCAACGCACAAGGGTGCGTCAGACCGAAAAATCCAACCCGTGACGGTGAAGAAGCGCGCTATAACGATATTCGTTCCACTTGCAAGCGGTTGATACCGGGAGTGCCAGCGTTGTTCGAAACCGCGGGCGCGCCTATCGTGAGAATGAAACGAGGGGGAGAGCACGAATGGACGGCACGACGATTTTCCTGCCGGTGACGCTGAGCGCCGCTGCGGCTGCGGCACTGATCAATCTGTGGCTGGCGATCCGGATCGGCCAGCTTCGCGGCAGCACGAGCATCGTCCACGGCGACGATGCGGGCGGGCCGCTGACCCGGCGGATGCGCGCCCAGCTCAACTTCGTCGAGAACACCGGCTTCGTGCTGATCCTGATTGCTGCCATCGAACTGGCCGGCAAGGGCGGCCAGTGGCTCGCCATCGTGGCGGCGGTCTATATGCTCGGCCGGATCGCGCATGGCATCGGGATGGATGGCGAAGCCGCCACTCTACCGCGCAAGATCGGCACGGTGGTGACTCTGCTCACCCTGCTCGGCCTCGCGATCGCCGCGACGCTGGTGGCGCTGCGGGTGATCTGACCCCCCGTTCGGGGCCGCCCTGTTCAGGACAGCGCGTAATCGCTGACGAAGGCGTTGGTCTTGCGCTCCTGCCCGAAGGTGCTGGTCGGTCCGTGACCGGGAATGAAGGTAACTTCGTCGCCCAGCGGCCACAGCTTGCCGGTGATCGCATCGATCAGATCCTGGTGATTGCCCATGGGGAAATCGGTCCGCCCGATACTCCCCTGGAACAGCACATCGCCGACCACAGCGAACTTGCTCGGGCGGTGGAAGAACACGACATGGCCGGGCGTATGGCCGGGGCAGTGGATGACCTCGAGCACCAGCTCGCCGACGGTCACGGTGTCGCCATCCACCAGCCAGCGGTCGGGCTCGAACACCTGGCCGTTGACGCCGTATTTGCGGCCGTCCTCGTCGAGCCGGCTGATCCAGAACCGGTCGGCCTCGTGCGGCCCTTCGATCGGCAGGCCGAGTTCCTTGGCCAGGATCCCCGCCTCCCCGCAATGGTCGATATGACCGTGGGTGATGAGGATTTTCTCGAGCTCGACCCCGCTCTGCTTCACCGCCGCCTTGAGCTTGTCGAGATCGCCGCCCGGATCGATCAGCGCGCCCTTGTTGGTGGCGGTGCACCAGATCAGCGAACAGTTCTGCTGCAGCGGCGTGACGGGCACGATGCCGGCTTTCATCGGGGGCCCGGCTTTCGTCGGAGGCGTGGGAGCGGTCTGGGTCATCGGGTGGACATGGCTCGTCCGATGGATTTGCGCAACCGGCGCTGCAGCAACTCCGGAGCGCCCGGTTTGCCACGACGGCCCATTTGTGCATTGTGACGACCGGGTCGGAAAGGGAGGCAAAGCGATGGAAACTTGCGACTACTCTGTAAAACCCCTGTTCGCCGAACCCTATTTCGTGACGAACATCGCCGATGCGATAAGTCCGCGGCAGGTCGAATTCGTCAACGAGCTGAAGATGCTCCAGAACCAAGTCAATCTCATTTCCGAGGACCTGTATATCTTCAAGCGACCGGAACTCAGGACCATCGCGGATGCTGTGCAGCGAGCGCTCGACACCTATGCCAGCGAGATAATGGGCATCGCCCAACATCTCTATGTGACCCAGTCATGGGCGCTGGCCAATCCACCAGGTGTGGGCATGCACGGGCACGCACATTCCAATTCCATCGTCTCGGGATCGCTCTATTACTGCGATCTCCCGGAACCGGGCTCCAACATGATCTTCGACCGCCACCGCATGTACCAGCAACTTGCGCTGACGCCGGAGGAGGGCAAGGCGAACATCTACAACACGACCAAAAACGCCATCCAGCCCAAGAAGGGCGATCTGGTGCTCTTTTCTTCGAGCCTGTTGCATTTCGTCGAGCCGAACCAGTCGAGCGAAACCCGGCATTCGATCGCCTTCAACACCTTTCTGAAAGGCCAGCTGGGGAGCTTTCGCGACGTCTCGGAACTGGTTCTGAGCTAGGATCGAAAGCGGCGGAAGCCATTCGAGGCCAGCGCCCTCGCTCACCCGGCAACCGTCACAACCGGCCACCCTTCCAGACTACGCGGCCGATGATCTCGATCTCCTCGCGCGCCAGTTCGATCGGCGGATAAGCCTCGTTGGCGCTGACCAGCCTCATTCGGTCGGAACCGCTGGCCTGGACCTGCTTGACGTGCAAGGCATCGCCGATGCGCAGGACGAAGACGCCCTCGCCGGCGCGCTTGTTGCGATCGACGAAGATCTCGTCGCCGCTGCGCAGCACCGGCTCCATCGAATCGCCCTCGACGCGGATGGCGGAAAGATCCGCACCCTCCAGCCCCATCTCGCGCAGCCAGCGGCGCGAGAAGCGGAACCTGTCGAGGGAAATTTCCTCCGACCCAACCGCGCCCGGGCCGGCCGATGCATCGAGCGAAAGCCGCGGAACTGCGAGGAATTCCTGCACCGCTGCTCGCCGCCCGGCACCCCCAGCCTGCGCGGGATGCGCGGGGTGTGGTGGGCCGCCCAGTTCATCCTCCGCAACCCCGAAGAATTCGGCCAACCGCCGACGGTCGTTCTCCTCCAGGCGACGGGGCGATCCCTTGCGGACGAATTGCTGGAGGTAGCTCGGGTTGCGACCGAGCATGGCGGAGAGCGAAGCGAGGCTGGAACGGCTGGCCTGCGCCAGTTCGAGCAGGCGGGCGCGTTCGGGTGCGGCGGCGTCATGAATTTCGACCAACAGCTGCTCCTCGGCACTTCGTCGAACCCGACATCGACATTTCCTATACCATAGGATTTTTCCTAGACAAGTTGGATTTCGGCTGGAACAAATGACGAACGCAGACCGCGAATCGCCACGCCGAGGGAGTGCCATGCTGATCCGATCCGTCGAAAAATTCCTCCGCGAGCAGGAGATGCCCGCCACCAAATTCGGTCGCCTCGCGGCGAGCGATCCGCGCTTCGTGCTCGATCTGAGGATGGGACGCGAACCGCGCGGTTTCATGGCGGCGCGGGTGCTGTCGTTCATGGACGGCTATCGCGCCGGTCGGGAGGCCGCGCATGTCGAGTGACGGCCCTCCCCTCCATCCGCCCCGAAGCGGGCTGCGAACCGTGCGGCGATCCACCACCGACCGGCTGCGCGAAGCGCTGCTGGCGCTCGCCGAACAGCGCGGCGAGGTGCTGGTTCACCGCGAAAAGGCCTGGGCCAGCATCACCTTCGCGGGAACGCG